>OLKW01000126.1_pt1 | contig 198198 bp, 169 predicted proteins | sample 1604351 | NCBI WGS metagenome assembly OLKW01 (sample SAMEA104055714, study PRJEB20765) | soil metagenome | isolation source: soil
TTGGAAACACTATCTTATTTATGATTACATTTAGTCCACATTATGCTGAAGATTTACAAACACCAATTCCAAGCTTCTTTGCCGGGTTGGGCATTTGCATCAAAGAAAAATACTATAAATGCTATGTATAAAAACTTGCACATTTGGTACATCAAATTTAGAGCAAAAAGAGCTAATGAGCATTACCACTTATCGGGGAAAAGCTACCAGTTACCAAAAAATACAACTTATTATTGTAAATTTTAGTTCCTACTAATGAGATTGCCACGCTTGGCTTTCAATGACGTAACCGATTAAAATAATTTTAATTGATTTTTAAAATGAAGCATCTTAATAGCAGTAACAGCAGCCTCATCACCTTTATTACCATGCTTTCCTCCCGCTCTCTCTTTGGCTTGTTGCATATTGTTTGTGGTGAGAACACCAAATATGACGGGCTTATTGTATTTTAAATTTAATTCTGTAATTCCGTTTGCCACCGCATCGCAAATAAAATCAAAGTGGCGAGTTTCGCCTTGTATTACACAACCCAAACAAATGACTGCGTCTATCTTTTTTTGTTTGGCAAAAAACTGTGCGCCTAAAGTCAATTCAAAACTACCCGGCACGGTGTGTTCTACAATATCTTTTTTATTGATTCCGTTTTTTACCAATGTATTGTAAGCGCCTTTGCGTAAAGCGTTAGTGATGGCAAAATTCCATTCAGAGTAAACAATAGCAACTCTCATTCCCTTTGCATAAGGTACTTTGCTGCCTTCGGTTTTTGATAGATTTTTTCTTTTTTGTATCATATTTCTTTTCTGCCTTCCTCCCGCTTCTCGACTGCGCTCGAAGTGACATTGTTTTTTTAATTTACTACATCGCCACGCAGTTTACGGAAGCGTTTGCGTGCTTCAACGGTATAAACGCTGGCGGGGTATTTAGTCAGAAATTCCTGATAAATACTTTTTGCCTTTTCAAGGTCATTTAATTTGAATTGATAAATTTCTGCAATAGAAAACAAAGCATCATCACCATAAATTTCATCGCCATATACATCTGCTACTCGTTGTAAAGCTTCTAAGGCTTCTTTATATTTACCCAGCTTGGTAAAAATTTTCCCTTTCTTAAAATAAATATCATCTGCCAGCGAGTGGTTATCGAACAAAATATTTATAGAATCCATTCTTGCTAACGCAGCATCTGTTTTATGTTGCAGTAAAAGTAATTCGGCTGAAGCAAACATTTCTAAAGGTGCTGCGTTGGTATCAATACCAATAGCATCAGTAATTACCAATGATAAATCCATCGCATCGTTGGCAATTAATTTTGAAGTGGCTCCTTTTAAAACATCTAATTGCGATTTAGCCCATTTAAAATCTCCGGTATAAAACGCCACTTTTGCGTTGCGAAATTTTGCTTCTTGTCCGATTGGTTCATATTTAAAAGCCTTTTCCACTTGCGAATAGGTAAGCGATGCTTCCCAAACATCTCCTGTAATTAAAAGTAAATCGCCCAAATCAAGTTTTAATTCAGCTATTTTATTTTTATCAATGCCCGGGCTTTGTATTACTTCATTCAACATAGCTACTGCATCAGCGGGTTTGTTAAGATAAAAACCTTGCAGCATTGCAAGTTTGTGAATAACAGGCACAGTAAATTGATTGTAACCAAACTCTGTAATGACATTTTTTAATTTTTGTTCTAACTGGACTAAATCTGCAGGTGTGTAGCTTTGCTGTTTGATTATTTTTTCATACTGCGCATTGGCTGCTTCGGTACAAGCTTGCTGGTAATTAAAATTATCTTTTCCTTTAGAAATTACATAATCAAAACACTGTTGTGCGGTTTCAAAATCTTCGTTACCAACGCAAAATTTGCCCAGTTCCATAATGCGGTAACCATCTTCTTTTTTGCGCTTGTCCATAGCTCTCGCCTGAATAAAAGCACCTTCAAAATCTTTTTGTTGCAATAAAATATAAATGTAAAGTTCTGAAAAAACTTGTTTGTCGGGATTTTGCTGCAAACGCTTTTGTAATTCCTGCTTTAAAATGGGATTATTAAATCCGCCTTTTTCATCGTCATAACCCAGACTCATTTGCAATTGCATTTGCACGGAGACCAGTTCACTTTCTCTATATTCGATTGCATTAAGATATTCGTTTATCATGGCTTTCATATCGCCTTTGGCTTTGTATACTTCGGCTACTTCGTTAAAGAAGGGATAGGTTTTTGAGTTTTGTTTGCGGCCTTTTTTATAAGCCAACAAAGCATAATCAAACTCCTTGGCAACCATAAAGGCTTTTCCTAACTGAAGTGTCTGATCTAAATCTCCACTCAGTTCTTTAATGGCTTTATCATATTGTTCATTAGCTTTTGTGCTATTACTATCTGTTTTATACACCTGTGCCAAATCAATATAAAACTGTAATGCATCGGGAGCGTTTTTAATTTGCCTCTTTGCAATTTTTTCCGCTTTTTTTAAATCGTGAGTAGCAATAAGACATTTAAAATAAGGTGTGTAAAAAACTTGTTGATTTTTGTCGTACAATTTTTCGTAATACACAATAGCTTTATCGTACTCGCGGTTTTCAAGAAATTGTTGTGCCATTTGTTCATCAATGGCAGGTTGTGCAAAAATTCTTGCGCTACAAAAAAGCAGGAATATGAAAACTATTTTTTTCATTAATTAAAAGATTGCGCTTTACAACCCAATTCTATTGATTTTTTTATGAGTGCATCCAACACAGTATTCAGTGTATCGGCACATTTGCTTTCAAAGGTAAGGTATTGAAGCATATTTTCTTCTTTTCCCTTATCAATTTCCGTATTCAGTTTGCTTACTTGTAAAAGTTGAATAGACGATTGTTTTTGTAATTGTTTTGTAGTTAAAATAAGTGCGTTATAACGCTGATACACATCTTTTATCAGAATTATTTTTTCTGCCTGCGTTTTAGTAATTGTATCGGGATAGGTTTCGTTGATATAATCTATTTTATATTGCAATTTTTTTTGTGCCGGAATCAAAAGTGTATTTTCAATTAATTCAGAAACGGTTTTCACACAACGAACGCGTATGTATAAACTATCTGCTTTGTCTGAAATCATTTTTTGGTTTGCTCCGGGCCCACAAGCCTGCAGCAACATTATAAACGTTGAAACAGCACAAAATATTTTACAAAATGAATTCAATTTCTCTAATTAATATCAATATAAAGTTACACATTTTAGTGGCTTATCGCATTAGCTAATATAAATTAGTTTGTTCTTTGACCTCACCCCTACCCTCTCAACAAGAGAGGGTAATATGGGACAATGTCAAAACGTGGGGATTAAGTTGTGCACTCTCTATTATGTCTTTGCGATCCCGCCTTTTCGGCGAGAGAAGCAATCGCATTCAGACGGTATGATGGCGTTTGCTTCGTCCGCCTGTATTCTTAATTCTGCTCAAACTTACGGGGGACTCGCAAAGACATTTATTATTATTTTTTTGCAGCATCCTTCGGGTTTATGCGTGAAAGTGTTTTATAAATTTCATAAAAAATCTAAACTCTGAAAATCGTGAAACCTAAATTTTCCCCCAACTTTTGATCTTGACCCTTTTCTTTTCCTCCCCCAACCCCCTCCAGCGGGGGACACAATGTAGTTGGACTAATTTATATTAGCTAATGGTATTATTTTCGTATATCTATCGGAATAATAATTTTAAAGCTGATGTTTCTCCCCATGCTGTAAATACCGCTTCTGCCTGTTCCGTTTACGGGGTAATTATCAAAATACTTAAGTCGACTCATGTTATTTTGATAAGCCACATCCGCCAAATTACTTCCTACAATATTCAGCGTAAAAAGTGTATTGCCTTTTTTGTTTACTATGTTAGTCCCGAAAGCTGCGTCAAATAAGGTATATCCGGGCGTCTTGGTTTCAGTACCATAAGCCAGATAGGCACGGTCTTGCGCGGCATAATATTGCACACCAACTTTTATATACATGGATGAAAAACATCCTAATTTTTTCGGGAAATCGGCACGTAATTCTGAGTTAGTATGGAAAGGCGGAATGTATGGTAAATACTTTGAGCTATCTGTTATATGTGCGCCATTGCCCCCCAGATTAACCGCATAAATCATGGAAAGTGAATTTTCGAAATGCAGCCAATCGAGCGGATGCGGGTGAATATCAAAACTAAATTCTCCGCCGTATAATTGCGCTTCTGTTTGTTTGAATTTAAAAACAGGATATACATTTCCGGCTTGTTTAAAAACAGAATCACTTCCGGTTGCACCAAACAATTTTTCGTTATAAATATAATTGCTGATGTTGTTATTAAAAATTTCTACACTCCCCGAAATATGTTTTGAACCGAAGAAAACACCAATATCTTCCTGTAAATTAAATTCAGGTTTAAAATTTGCATCGCCTAACTGTTTAAATCCCGTACCGGGGTGAACACCTTTGGCAGAAATTTCGGCAATATTAGGAGAGCGATAACCCCTTGCTACATTTGTTTTGATTGAAATATTATCAGAAAAATTATAGGTGGCTCCTGCGCTTCCGCTAAAGCCTGAGAAAGTATGCTTGTAATAATCAAATTGTTTTACAACGTTTGTATCGTTGGGGTTTGCCGGCGTTTGCATAGAGAAACCGGAAGATGAATTTGGTTTAGTAAACATAGAATCATTTTGAAAAAATCGCACATCATACCTTACACCCGCTGCAAAATCAAGTTTACCGAAAGTTCTTTTTGTAAATGCAAAAGGGCCTGCATCCAGCGAATGATAATTTGGAATAACAAATTCTGTAGCGCCATCATTTTTATTTTGCTGATACATTCCGTTTACCCCAACGGTACTTTCCCAACGTTTTATTTCCGGTAAATAATATTTTATATCATAGGTATATGAATTTAGTTTGATGAAAAGTCCGGCTAAATACGGGTATTGAGGATGGCTATATTCTCGCCTGATACTTTGTTGAGCTCCTAATTTAATACCCAGCTTACTTTGTCCGAATATAAAATTACTGGAAGAATACATTCTGAAATGTTGTACGTGCTGGTGTATGACAGCTATGTTGTAAGAACTTAATTCATCCTTACTAACTATTGGCCTTAACCGTAGCGTATCATTTTCTGAAATTTGTTTAGTGAATTTGCGTGTGGTTGAATCACGGCTGCCATCGGGCACTTCTTGTTGATTATCGTACAAAGTAAAATTAAGGTGCGAGTAGCCCCAGGATTTATTTAGGCCGAAATAAGAATTAAAATCAGTTTCGTTATACTTGGTTCCGTAAACTCTTCCGTCGTATTTATTTTGGTAATCGGCTGCTTGTTTATGCGAGGTTCGCATGCCCCATACAAAGCCTTTTGTGTTTCCGTCTAATGCAACAGAGTTTGCAATTTGTTTATTGTTGGTTTGGTAATTTCCCAATACAATTCCTTTAATTGAACCTTCGGGAGCCGGATCTTGTGGAATTAGATTTATTACGCCTGCCAATGCATCGCTTCCGTAAATTAAACTTGCAGGACCTTTTACTACTTCTATACGGTTAATTAAATATTGATCAGCTTCAATACCGTGCTCATCTCCCCATTGTTGTCCATCTTGTCGTACGCCATCAAACAAAGTTAGAATGCGGTTATAACCCAGTCCGCGTATATAGGGTTTAGAAATATTGGGACCGGTGGTAACAGCGCTTACGCCTGGAATTTTAACGATTGCGTCAATAATATTGGTGGCCGTATTTTGCGACAGGTATTTTTGATCGATTAACACCATAGGCACAGGATTCTTTTTTATTTCTGTAGCGTGCGATGTTCCGGTAACCACAACCTCTTCTGTTTCTACGGCAGATTCTTCCAATTCGATATCTAAATTTTGAGTGTTGGATAAATCAATTTGTTTTACAAAAGTTTTGTAGCCGATTAATTTTACTTGTAACAGGGTTTTTATTTTAGGCAGGTTATTTGCGATATATTTTCCATCGCTAGCAGAAATAACTCCGGCTTTTAAATCGGGAAAATAAATGATTGCACCGGGCAATACTTCTTTGCTGTCTTTATCGCGAACTACGCCTTGCAAAGAAACTTGGGCGTAACTCACCTTTACCCATCCGAGGAGGAGAAATATAAATAGTAGTTTACTTATGATTTTTTTCATTTTCTTAATTTTTATAAATAATTAAAACCAACGGCAATTAGTACTGCACGTTAGTAGAATAAATAATAAAAATTAAGCTAAAGGTGGGGCTCTTGAAGGAAGTATGAGCGTTTTTGCAAATGAGCAAGGAGAAATTTCTCCGGTTTTGTATTCAGAAATTATTACTAAAGAAAGTTTAAAATCGTGGCCTACTTTTACCGCATCATAAAGAGGAGTATCGGCTTTAAAAATAGCGCAATGGTTTTGTTGTTGTTCTATATGCCTGCCAAGATCTTTATGAAAATAGCTGCAATGGTTATCTGCAACATCTGTATGATTTGCGAAGAGTTCGTGAAAGAGGGGCGCCGGTATTACCGTGAGGGTAAAAACTAGCAGCAGAAGACCTGCAATATGTTTTTGGAGCCTATACATTTTAAACAGCGGTAAAAAAAAAGCCTCCCCAAATTGAGAAGGCTTTTTTAACTATTTTATTATTAGAAGTGCCACAAATCGTGCTCAAACTGAAAGATATCATTTTTAATTCTATCCGATTCAAGTAAGGCATCAATACCTTTCGCGTATTGTCCGATATTTCTATCGTAAACATTCGTTTCTTTTACGGAAGTACTATTAAATAATCTTTTAAAGAAAATATCATCAAAGGTACGGCGTTCAGCATCATTTTTAGTATTAAATACTTCATTGGTAGCAAGTGCGTTGCGGCAAGAAGGAAAATAAACCCAAAACATTTCTGTATATATATCTTTAGCCTCATCGTATTTCATCGCACATAACCCCAATATCCTTACTTCAAGAACTGATTTTTGCTTATCAAAAAACCAATCTTCTTTTAGTTTTATTTTGGTAACATTCTCATAAATAGTAGTAGAGTCGCATTTAAATACTTTGGTGATTACTTCATTCCCTTCAGCATCAGCGCTACTTTCTGATATACTATCGCATTTTACCAATTTTTCTCTAATCTGCGCTAAGGTCATGGGAATTAAAAACTCTTCATCACTAAAAGCGATAATTTCGCCGGTAAACAAAGTTCTTTTAAGTACTTGTAATAAAGAGGCTCTTCCGTTAACATCTTCGGTGGGATAATAAAGCGGATGGTTTATTTTTTCGCGTAAATCAATCTCGCGCCAAACTCTTTTCTCCCACATTACATCTCCCTGACGAAGGAAGGTGTATGGAATAAAACGCCTGTTAACAGAATTTTCTTTATCGTAAATTCCATCTCTAAAATCGCCGGGTTGAAAAACGCTTCCCACCTGCGAAAACAAGTTTACTGTTAAAACCAGTAAAAAAGCTGCTATAAACGCGATTTTTTTCATATTCGTTGTTTTTAACCTTTAACTTTTAAAGTTACGCCGGGTATATTTCTTATTGTACCATCGGGTCCTCTTGCCTTCACGTTATCAATAAATACTTTACTTCCGGTTGATACTTTTCCTAAAGCGGTTTTCATTTCCTGAGACAATTGATTACCTGTACCTGTAGCTACCACCGGGGTACCTTTTACAACAGCCGTAAACTCATAAGAAATTACAACGAAATTAGCTTCAAAATCAAAACCTTCTAATTGTGCCAATATACCCCCGATACCACCAACTTCTATCTTTTTTATCTCTGCAGTACCTTTTTTTCCTCCAACTTTTGTAACCGGATCAGGAATACGTTTTATACGAAAAGGTACAGGTGGTCCTTGCGACTTAACTCCATCTTTAGTTTTAGCTGATACTGAAATTTTTCCTTCATTACCTTTTGTTGTTTCTGAAGAGGCTGTTACAATATATTTACCGGGACCGGTAGGTTTAATACTCATTCCTCCTCCACTTCCACTTACAACAAGGTCGCCGGGAGCAATACCTGCGGCAGAAACTGTAATAGGGTTAGGAACTCCAATATAGAACACGTTCATTTTATCGGCAGATACAGCAACAGAGGGGGCTGCTACCACGTAATCGCTGCTAAAAGGATAGTAATCAAATTCACCTGTTGGTTTCTTAAATTTAATAACGCCATTAAAGGTTTGCTGCCCTACACCTGAAGTGAGTTCAATTTTACCCATACCATCAACTAAACTAACAGGTGTTCCAACCGTTCCTTTTGCTGCTGCTGCAGAGTCAACACCTAAAGTAATCTTCATGTTCTCATCTTTAAAATCGGTTGAAGAAGCCGCTAAAAATACGTCTGCTTTATATGGTTGACCTGCCTGAATATAACTTGAAGGAGCAACTACTTTTGCAGCTAATTGATTAAATTTAATAGACACTTTACCCGATGCACCTGAAAGCTGTGATATAATCTCGGCTTCCACGTTTTTAAGATCGGCCTGCATTTTACTGATGTTAGTAATGGAACCTGCTAATGGTAAGTGATAGAAGTTTAACACTTCCCAAGAAATAGGAACGCCATCTTCTGTTTCGCCGTTTGCAGCCGGAACAATTGTTTCAATTTTTTTAATCAGTGCTTCGTAATCGTCTTTCAGTAAAACAGTTTTTTTATCTTTTTGCATATTCTTAACCATATCGGCTAATTTATCATGCACCATTTGGATTTTCCCTCTTAACTCATCAGCGGTAAATTCTCCTTTTATAGGGGTAGCCTCATTGTCGCCAATCATTTTATGAGTAGGAATATCATAATTATCTTTTGCATCTACAAAACGTAATCTGGTAGTATCTCCACCTTCGGGAAACACACCTTTAATTAATACGTGCTTAAGTTTCTCCATGTGATCATACAACTCGCCGGTGAGCTTTTTTGCTTCAACCGCTTTAAGGTAATAAGGAGCTGCGCTTGGGTTAGATAATTTAGACTCTTCGAAAGCCTTTAATACTTTAGTGGTATTATCACTAAAGTTTTTATTTGTACGTTCTAAACTTTCGTTAACGGTAACGAATGCTTTTAAAATATCTTTCGATACGTTCATGGCCAAAAGAGCGGTAAGTACCAAGTACATCATACCAATCATCTTCTGCCTGGGGGTTTCTTTTCCTCCTCCTGCCATAGTAATATATTTTTAAATGGTTAAATATTTTTTAAATACAGGAAAGAAAAACCGAAGTATTTCTTTCCTGTACTAATTTAATTACTGCTTGTAATTCATGGCGGTTAACATATTGCCATAAATACTATTAAGGGCAGATAAGTTAGTAGACAATGCCGCGATATTAGTTTTGTACTTCTGCGTATCATCAACCGAATCATGTAAATTCTTCATCATATCGCCAAGACCATCGTAGAATTTAGAAGTAGCTTTCATGTGTTCTTCACTACCTTGTAATTGTAATTCGAAAGAAGCATTAAGTGAAGAAAGATTTTTAGAAACTTTACCAAGTTGCTCACCAAAATTCTGACTATCCTCTTTTACTGTAGTAAGACCTGAAAGAGCATCAGCAGCTTTACCATATGAATTAGAAAGATTACTTACATCGTTGCTTAAAGCTTCAGAAGCTTTAGAATAAGAATCGGATAAGTTGCTAACGCTTTTTGCTGCATTTTTCACACTATCAACATATTCGTTTGTTGCTGTATGTGCATTAGACATATCAGAAATTTTATTGGCATTATCGCTAAGAGCACGCATGCTGTTACCTAAACTTGTAATAAGTTCGGGGCCTATTTTGGCTTCCTCAAGCATATTATCTAATTTTTGAGTAGCTGTAAGATGATCGTCTTCATGTTCTTCATGATGACCACCCATATTAACTAATTCGGGGTAAGCTAAAGACCAATCCCACTCTTCGTGCGGAATATCAAACGCATACAGCATGAAAATTAAAGCCTCTGTTAACAATCCTATAATAAGCATTGGTCCTGATCCGGCCCAGTGCATAATTTTAAATAAGGCACCCACAATTACAATTGATGCTCCACCAGAAGCTACAATGTGTAACATCTTTTTATACCCCCCGATTTTCGCTAATTTACTACTCATAGCTGTTTGTTTTTGTTAGTTAGTGATTGTTATTTGTTTGTATTTGTTAGTTGTACTCTCTTTAAATCTCATCTCCTTTAGCACGTCCTAAGTAAGTCATTACACAACGAAAACCTGCATAACATTTAGCGGTATCCTGATACTCATAGGTACGTGTGCTAACCTGCAGGTAATAACCCACATCTTTCCAAGAGCCACCACGAAGTACTTTACGTTTTAATACGTTTGCTTCTTTATCCTGCGCTTCATATTCATAGCTAGGATTCAAATCATGTGCAAAGTCATAAGACGATTCGTCAAATGCATCTCTAGTCCACTCAGAAACGTTACCGGCCATATTATACAAACCGAAATCGTTAGGGTTGTAAGAGAAGATATGTACTGTATGGAAACCACCATCATCAATATAAGAACCACGAATTGGTTTAAAGTTTCCTAAGAAACAACCACGTGCGTTACGGATATACGGACCGCCCCAAGGGTAAGGAGCTAAATCGTTACCACCACGCGCAGCATATTCCCACTCGCCTTCTGTTGGTAAACGGAAATCGTTTACGATAGATTGATAAGAAGAAATTAAATAATCGTTTAATAAATTAGAGCGCCATTGGCAAAATGCACGAGCCTGTTTCCAGGTAATACCTACAACAGGATACTCATCATATGCCGGATGCCAGAAATACATGTTTGTCATTGGTTCGTTAAACGAATAGGTAAAATCATGTACCCAAGCTAAAGTATCGGGATAGCAATTAATAACGTCTTTTACAATAAATACGCTGCGGTCAACACCTTTACGTTGGCGGGGGAGATAACTTCCTTGGCTAACGACTGTTTGGTCTTCAACCTGATATTCACCCAAGGTTTTTGCATCTTTTGCAGGATCTTGAACGGGTGATGTAAACGGAGCTAATTTATCTGTAGCTCCTTCGTTGGTGGTAACACCATTTAAATATTCACCCTTTTTCCAATCGGTAGTTTGAGCATCGGCCGATTTTTGTGGTAAGAAACGGTTATTTTTTTGGGCAGCGAGGCGGATATCTATTCTGTAATATTCGTAGTTTAATTTACGTGTGTCAAATTCCTTACGATTATAATAGCGTTCTTCAACAGGCAAGTACATAGGCTGAAGATCTAAACGGTAATCGTCTTCTTCCGAATCCCACTTAATTTTATGTTCCCAGTTAATATAAAACTCTTTTAAGTTAGGGTCTTGTCTGTAAATAGGATTATCCGCTAACCAATCTTCCTGCGTAACTTTATAATCATCTGCAGCTGCATTACCACCATTGGCAAGTAACACGCGCGCTATAGAATCGCGAACCCAGTAAACAAACTGGCGATATTCGTTATTTGAAATTTCGGTTTCATCAATATAAAAAGATTGAATAGAAACCATTTTAGACCTTACCGTGTGAGCCATTGTAGCCTCTTCATCCCCGGGCCCCATGTGAAAACTCCCCAATGGGATATAAAGCATTCCGAAAGGATCGGGTTGATACCACGATTCGCGACCTTTTACTCCTACTAATTCGCCGGTGTAGCTGTTACATCCAGTAACCACCGCAACAAACGAAGCCAATATCAAGAGTTTTTTCATATTCTTTTTTTTTGTTACAAGCTTCCCAAATTTGTAGTTTTTGAAAAGGTTGTAGAGTGCTTTAACGAGGGTTTTAAAAAAAGGTTACAAATTCTTTAAATTAATCCTCGAAATACCTAACATTCCAGTGACTTTGCGCCTTAACAGGAGGTTTTGGTTTAAAGCAATATCCTAACATAACTTCATGTGTACCAGAACTGTAACCTTTAATTTTAGATAAAGTTACATCATACGAGTAACCCGCTTTTAAACCAAAAGGAAACTGGTAACCTAACATAGGAGCCACCGCATCTTGCAGACGGTAAGTAACACCTAACCAGAATTTTTTCTGTAGCATATAAGTAAGGTTCATATCTACTTGTGTAGTAGCTGCATCGGTCTTAATTTTTAAGTTAGGGATAATGTTGTGGTCTCCGCCCTGAAAGCTAAAGGTGTAACCTGCTACTATATAATAGTGACGAGCCATATCGTAAGTAAGGTTGTAACCAACTGTATTTGTAGTTGAAGGAGCAGTTGCACCTTGAAGAGAAGAAGCAGCAAGGTGAGATGTAGAAACACCAACATACATTTTATTTGGCATGGTGAAATAAAGACCAAAACCAAAGTCAGGAACAATTTTATTTAAACCCGGAGCATTTGTTCCAAGCGGATTTGTAGAAGATTGCGGGTTGCTAGGAATAGCAGGATCGTTTAATGTTTGGGGCGCTATAAACGTACCGTTAATTCTTTGCTGGAAAATACCTGCATCTAAACCAACACTTAATAAACCACCGTTTTCGCCAATTACAAAGTGTTTTGCAGCAGCTAAACGCACCGCGTTAGAAGCCATAAAACCAAGTTGGTCATTAGCAAAGTATAAACCAACACCCATGCCGCCTAATAAATTTACAGGCATGTTAAATGCAAAAACTCCTGTTTTTGGAGCCCCGGGAAAACTTACCCATTGTTGGCGGTATAAGGCGTTAAAACAAATGGTACCATCCGTACCTACGAAGGCCGGGTTGTAGGCTTGTTTAACATACATAAACTGTGTAAACTGCGGGTCCTGTTGTGCCTTTAAAAGCCCAGTAAAACCAAGCGCTACAGCGAAAAGAAGTGTAGTAATTTTCTTCATTTGTTTGTTTTTAAAAATATTAAACTCCTCACATTTAAAAACATGAGGTTACGAAGGTAAGAAAAAATAAATACAAAAAAAAGTTTGAAAACGATTTTTTTGGGCCAAATGTTAAATAATTCTTCAAACAAGTCCTTTTTGCACTAAATACTCGGCAATTTGCACGGCATTAGTGGCTGGCTCCCATCCGCCTTTGACGGAGAAGTAGCCACAGATTGCACGGATTTACACAGATTGCTTTCGCAGATTATTTTTAAAAAAATCAGGTTAGATTGAGGGGGAGGGTTGCGTAGATAATTTCGAGGATTCATTTATTAAAACTTAAACAAAAAAATCTGTGAAATCTGCCTAATCTGTGGCAAAATTTTTATACCAATTTATTCGCAACCAAAAACTCGGCAATTTGCACGGCATTGGTGGCTGCCCCCTTGCGCAGGTTATCAGCTACAATCCAGAGGTTCATAGTTTTAGATTGAGACTCATCTCTCCGTATTCTTCCCACAAAAACCTCATCGCGGTTATGCGAAGTTAAGGGCATTGGATACACCTGATTTGCGGGATCGTCCTGCAAAATAATTCCGGGGGTTGATCCTAATATTTTTCTTACTTCACTCAAATCAAAATCATTTTCAAATTCTATGTTAACAGCCTCGCTGTGCCCACCCATTACGGGTATGCGCACGGTGGTTGCGGTAAGCATAATGTTTTGGTCGCCCATAATTTTTTTGGTCTCGTCAACCATTTTCATTTCTTCTTTGGTATAACCGTTTTCTAAAAAAACATCTATTTGCGGAATAACGTTTAAATCAATTGGGTATTTGTAAGCCATTTCTCCGCTTACACCTTTGCGCTCGTTCATTAATTGCGTAACCGCTTTAACGCCCGTGCCGGTTACAGATTGATAGGTACTTACCACCACTCTTTTTATTTTATATTTTTTGTGCAGCGGATTTAAAACCACCACCATTTGTATCGTTGAACAATTTGGGTTGGCAATAATTTTATCGGTTTTTAAAAGTTCGTGTGCGTTTATTTCGGGAACCACTAATTTTTTTTCGGGATGCATGCGCCAAGCCGAAGAATTATCAATTACCGTTGTGCCCGCCTCCGCAAATTTTGGGGCAAGTTCAAGCGAAGTATTCCCGCCCGCAGAAAATAATGCAATGTGTGGTTTCATGGCAATTGCAGTCGCAGCGCTAACCACTTTAAACTTTTTTCCTTTAAAAATAATTTCCATTCCAACCGATTTTTCGGAAGCAACCGGAATTAATTCTGTTACCGGAAAATTTCTTTCTTCTAAAACTTTAAGCATTACCGTACCCACCAATCCAGTGGCACCTACAACTGCTATTTTCATTTTTTATTTTTATTGGGGCGTTCCCGCCATTCGTAATTTGTTTTCAATCGTTAATCTTTCGGCGGTCGGGCTTTTCGCTGCAAGTCCTCGCCTATTTTGTCATTCTGAGTGAAGCGAGGAATCTTTACTGCGGCTGCGGGCTTTACGCTTCAATCCCTAACGCGCATTTTCTCAAATAAAAAAGCCCTTCTTTTTTAGAAAGGCCTTTGGTTTATATTGTTTACACACAAAACATTATGCCCTTCTCTTTTGGAGAAATTTTTTGCCGTGTTTTATTTTATAATTCATGCCCATTAAGATGCAAATATCTAAATAAATTCAATACTTATTTAACAATTTTTTAACGAAATCAAAAAAATATTTTAAAACCCATTAAACCTTTTGTTATCTTCGTTATCAAAGAAGTATAACCAACAAAAAAACTTTAATTAAAAAATAAAAACATGAAAACACGTAAATTAACTTTGGCCATCGCTACTATGTTACTTGCATCGGCTGCATTTGTATCTTCTTGTAAAAAGAAAACAACAGATACACCTGATACCGACACAACAGCTGCTTCAGATAATAACCTGGCAGAAACAACTTCTAACGATATAGTTGCTATGACCGGACAAGCTTCTGAACACGGCTCTTTAAGTTCGTACAGAATGGGTAATGATAATGGAAGTATTTTATCAACTTGCGCTACTGTTACAGCGATAGATACTACACTTAAAAAATTCACAATTACTTTTAGCGCCGGGTGCGTTTGTAAAGACGGTCGCATTCGCAGCGGTTCTCTTTTGTTTGATTTTACAGGAACTGCCCCCGGAGCTGTTTATTATCGTAGGCCGGGCTTTAAGTGCGTAGTTACTACTCCAAATAACGATTATTATGTGGATGGAAACAAAGTAACTATCAACAAAACAATTACTAACACAACACCTGTTGGTTTTAACCCTACTACTACTAACATGACTTGGAATGTTACAGGTAACATAACCATTGTAAAAGCCAATAACGGTGGTACAGTTAATTGGAATTGTAACCGTACAAAAACACTTATGAATACTAACGCAATTAGTTACGCCGGAACTTCATACCCTGCGGCATATTATGGGCAAAACGTACATATTGCTTGGGACTCCTCTATTGTTAGTGTTAGCGGAACTGCTAACGGAACTACTGCAAAAGGAGAAGCATTTAATTTTTCTACATCAAGTCCATTAGTTGTAAATATGTTCTGTGCTCCTGATCCAAACCACCCTGGTCGTCACCCAATTGTGCAAGGTGCATTTGATTTTACTCCCGGAACTAAAGCCACTCGTCATGTTGATTTTGGCACCGGAAGTTGTGATTTAAATTACTCAGTTACCATTAGCGGTGTAACATATAATCTTACAATGAATTAATTTTTAAAATAAGTTTTAGTAAAGAATCCCTCACCTAAAAAGTGAGGGATTTTTTTATTTAGACTCTCCAATGGGTAGTCAGAATAATTGAAGTTGTTGATATGTGAGTTTACAGTTTACCCACTCCTTATCAAAATGCGAGTCGTATTTTTTGTAAAAATTCAGCGCCGTTTCATTCCACTCTAATACCTGCCACTCCATTCTGCGAACTTTTTCTTGCTTTGCTACAACTGCAACTTCGTTAAATAATTTTGAGCCTAATCCATAACGACGATAAGTTTCTGTTACAATAATATCTTCTAAAAAAAGACATTTACCTTTCCATGTGCTGTATTTGTAATAGTACAGCGCAATGCCAACAATTTTGTTTTCGTGTTCAGCAACAAAAAATTCAAAAACTTTATCTTTTCCAAAACCCCAGTTTTGCATTTCTTCCAGTGTAACTTCCACTTCATTGGGGGCTCTTTCGTAAACAGCCAATTCCTTTACAAGTCCGAGTACTTGATTCAAATCGGTTTCTGTTCCTTTTCTAATTTTTATGTCTGTCATGTTCCTTTTTTTTACTGCAAAGACGCAAAGAAAGTAAAGATTTTATTATGATGAAAAATTAAGAAAATAATTTCCTGAGTACTACTTTTTGCAGACAGCGTTTAATAATTAAGTGAGTTATTACTTCTTCAAAAGACAGGTTTTCTCTGTTTTTTTGTTCCGTATTTAATTGCTGTTCGCTAATGTCAACTCTGTATAAAAGCGAAAGTAGTTTTTGGTAATTATCTTTTGAAAGTGCTTTTATATGTGGAAATATTTGCTCGTACAATTCTTCATAAGCATTCTGTGTAGTGCCTACCAAAATAATTTCAAGCTGAAAAAAGCCGAGCTCTTTTTTTATTTGTTGGGCAGTCTGATTTAAAATTTCGACATCGTTAAGATAAGGTTGTATAGAGAATCTTTCTTCCACTTTTTTGAACGCTGTTGACGCTGTCCCGATAGCTATCGGAAATGATTTTTATTTATTTTGTTTAAGAAATATTTTTTTTGCGCCCCTCATATAAATCTGTGTTATCTGCGTTCCATTGTATTTAATCGCAACGCAATTTCTATTTTTTTACTTTAGAAAGTAAAAGTCGCTCCACGGGTTTGTTTCCTATTATATGCGATTGCACTATTTCTTCTACATCACTTAATTGCACATTTACATAAAAAATTCCTTCGGGGTAAACAGCAACGGTTGGTCCGAAATCACAAATATCCAAACAACCCGACTTTTGCGCCCGCGTTCTGATATTTACCTTTTTATCTTTAATTGAATTTTTAAATGCAGCCACCAATTCCAACCCATGCTGCTCTCCGCAACTTAAACGCGGACTATTAAAACGTTGATTAGTGCAAACAAAAATATGTTTGTGGTATACCGGTTCCTCACTCATATTTTACAATTGCAAGGTGGATCATACAATATATTTACATTGGGCATCCACTTTTTCAACTGTCTTATTGTGTCTACATTTATCATGATAGCCCTTACATCAAATGTATTTAACTCTTTTAATTTTGAAAGGCTTTCCGGAAAATCAGAAAGATCATTACTCCATAAATCAATTACGCGTAACCTTTCCAAATTTCCTATTTGCGGAGGAAGCCCGATTAAATTATTGTTGTTGGCATGTAAATAAACCAGATTAGTCATTTTACCGATTTCCTTTGGCAGAGAACCCAATTTATTGCGCGAAACATTTAAGTATTGCAATTGAGTAAGCAAATAAATACTGTCGGGTAATTCTTTTAGTTGATTTTTACTTATGTCGAGGTATTGCAGGTTTTTAAATTGAAAAATTTCTTTCGGAAATTCTTTTAATTTCTTTTTACGGAGTTCAAGTCGGATTACTTTTTCGGGATGTTGCAAAGCTTCCGTTAAATCCAAATAGCTATAGACTTCTTCCAATTGCATAGAATCCAGAAAGACCATGTTTTGAGAAAACAAATTCACAGAACAAAAGAAAAACAAACATAAAGCAAATTGTCTCGCTGTTGCCCGCAATGACAATTCAGCAATTATTCTACAAAACCGAGAGCGCCTGTTTTTTATCTTCATCTAATTGTTTTTTTAAATCATCCAGCGAGTTAAATTTTTCTTCGCTTCTTAATCGCTGATGAAAATGGATGGCAACTCCCTTGCCATAAATTTCTTTATCAAAGTTAAAAATATTTACTTCAATTTTCACTTTATTATCAATATCGGTTGTTGGATTGAGCCCAATGCTCATCATGCCCTTATAACGCTGATTGTTTATAATTGTTGTAACCGCATAAATACCATTTTGTGGTATTAACTTTGTTTTATCTGCCACCTCAATATTAGCGGTAGGATATCCAAGTGTTCGACCCAGTTTTTTTCCTTCCACAACAACACCTGAAATAAAATAATCGTATCCCAAAAATTTGTTGGCCGTTTGTATATCACCTTGTTCAAGGGCTTTGCGTATTTTGGTGGAACTTACATTGCTGTTATCTATTTCGTGTGCCGGAATTTCTTCCACCAAAAAATTATATTCTACTGCATATTTTTTCAGGGTTTCAATATTCCCTTCTCGGTTATTACCAAATTTATGGTCGTAACCAATAATTAATTTTTTAACGCCTATGGCATCCACCAAAATATCTTTTACATATGCATGAGCCGATAGCTGCGAAAACTCTTTGGTAAACGGATAAACCAAAACATGATCAATGCCGGCTTGCTCAAGTAAATGTAATTTTTCGTCGGTAAGTGTTAAGAGTTTCAAATCGTTTTGATTGGGGAATAAAACCTGACGGGGATGTGGATGAAAAGTAAAAATAAAACTCTCGCCTCCCATTTCGGTTTTTGCTCTGTTAAGTTTGTCAATTATTTGTCGATGCCCGTTATGAACCCCATCGAAAGTACCGATAGTAACAACCGGATTACTTATTTTAGCTATTTCCTGTATAGATTTATAAATCTTCAAAACGCTGCAAAATTACGCATTAAATACAAAAGGGCGAGGGTCAAGGTATGAGGGACTCAAAATGAGTATATTTGCACTCCATTAATGGCCAAAGAAAAAAAGAAAATATCACTTGCCGAAAGGTTGCGTCAGAAATACCGTTTGGTAATTTTAAACGATTCATCCTTCGAAGAAAAATTTTCGTTGCGACTAACACCGGGCGGCATTTTAATTATGGTTAGTGCTATCACCATCGTCATGTCTTTTTTAGTGGTTAGCCTTATTGCTTTTACTCCGTTTCGTGAATATATACCCGGATACGCAGATGTTTCTAATCAAAAAGAATTAATAAAACTTTCGGTTAAAGTTGACTCAATGGAATATCTAATGGATGCGAAAAACTGGTATATTGATAATTTAAATAATGTACTTAGCGGAAATATCAGTCCGGATGACTCGAAACTTAACCGCGACAGTTCTAAAAAATATCAGAACCTAAATGTAAACGTAAAGCCTTCTAAAAATGATTCCGAATTGCGTAAAGAAATAGAATCGCAAGATAAGTTTTCATTGACATTAGGAAACAAAAATAATGCAACAGGAATTAGCGGGTATTTTTTCTTTAGTCCGGTTAAAGGAATGATAACACATTCTTTCAATATGGCAGAAGGGCATTTTGGAGTAGACGTGGCTGCTAAAGAAAATGAATTTATTAAAGCTGTTTTAGACGGAACAGTTGTGTTTTCGGGTTGGACAGCCAACGATGGTTACGTGATACAGTTGCAACACGGAAATAATTTAATGAGTGTATATAAACACAATAGTGATTTAACCAAAAATGTGGGCGATCATGTTAAAGCAGGAGAACCTATTGCAATTATTGGCAACACCGGAGAGAGCAGCACCAGCACACATTTACATTTTGAATTGTGGTATAACGGCACGCCGGTCAATCCGCAAGATTATATTTTGTTTTAAAAACAGCATTAATAATATTATCTTTGTAATACAATTAAGCGAAAGCCATGAGGCAACTTATTATTAATATACCAGATAATTTTTACAAATCCTTTGTTGAATTTTTCAAACAAATCCCTGGTATTACTGTAGAAGAAAATAAAACAACAGATACACTCGAGTGGCACAAATCTATCCTTGAAGAACGAATGGAAGAATATAAAAAAAATCCGAGCAAAGGGCAAGACTGGGATGATTTTAAAAAGGATCTTGATAAAATATGAGGCACAAAATTATTGTAGAGCCTCGCGCTAAAGAAGATATTATTGAGATTAAAAAATGGTATCGTTCTCAAAAGCCCGGTTTAGAAAATGAATTTGTAAGTGAGTTAGAAGAAAATGTGTCTTTTTTAATTCAAAACCCCTTACTTTTTGAAATAAAATATAAAAGCTTTAGGGCTGTCGTTTTAAAAAAATTTCCCTACTTAATTTATTACTTTATTAATCAAAATAATGTTCATATTCTGGCCGTTTTAGCTGCCAAACAAGATCAAAAAAATATTTTGGAAAAAAGATAATTCTTCATTTAAAAATTGAAAAAGAAAAAAAATATTGCAATATTAGGAAGTACAGGCAGCATCGGCACGCAGGCGTTGGATGTTATTAAAGCTAATCCCGAACACTTTTGTTGCGAAGTTTTAGTAGCAAACAGCAATGCCGATTTACTTATTAAACAAGCATTAGAATTTCAACCTAACTCAGTTGTAATTGCTGATGAAAGCAAATACAAACAAGTAAAAGATGCATTATCATCGCACGACATAAAAGTTTTTGCCGGTTCAAAATCTGTTGAACAAATTGTGGAAATGGAAACTGTTGACATTGTTCTTGCAGCTATGGTTGGCTTTGCCGGATTACCTTCTACCATTCATGCTATAAAAAATAAAAAGTCAATTGCTCTTGCCAATAAAGAAACTTTAGTTGTTGCAGGAGAATTAATTACCAAGCTTGCTTTAGAAAACGGAGTAAATATTTATCCTGTAGATTCTGAGCACTCAGCTATTTTTCAATGTTTAGCAGGTGAGTTTGAAAATCCCATTGAAAAAATTTATTTAACCGCTTCGGGCGGACCCTTCAGAGGAAAAAAGAAAAACGATTTACAAAATATTACTCGTCAGCAAGCGTTGAAACATCCTAACTGGAGCATGGGCGCAAAAATTACCATTGACTCTGCCACTTTGATGAACAAGGGACTGGAAGTAATAGAAGCAAAATGGTTGTTTAATGTCAAAGCGTCACAAATTGAGGTTGTGGTTCATCCGCAAAGCATCATTCACAGTATGGTACAATTTATGGATGGAAGCATAAAAGCTCAATTGGGTTTGCCTGATATGAAACTACCTATTCATTACGCATTTAGCTATCCTGAACGTATAAAAACATCGTTTGAACGCTTTGATTTTACGAAGTATCCAAGCTTTACTTTTGAGAAAGCCGATACCGAAACTTTTGCTAATTTAGCACTCGCCTATGAGGCGCTTGATAAAGGAGGAATGATGCCCTGTGTACTGAATGCCGCCAACGAAATTGCCGTTGAAGCTTTTTTAAACGAGAAAATTTCTTTTCTGCAAATAAGCGAAATTGTGGCAACTTGCTTAAACAAAACAACAAACAAACAAAATCCTTCTCTGGAAGATTATTATAATTGCAACACCGAAACAAGAAGATTAGCTGCTTCGCTGATAAAATAAATGAACTTAAAATTTAGAACAATGCGCGTTAGGGATTGTAGCGGAAAGCCCGCAGCGAAGCGAGGACTTGCAGCGGAAAGCCCGACCTCGCCTGTATTTTGCGGGGGAACGCCCAAAAACAAAAAACATTAAACGATATTATGAAATTACTCCAACTATTTTTAAGTTTAACGATACTGATTTCTCTACACGAGATGGGTCACTTTTTCTTCGCGAAAAGATTCAAATGTCGTGTAGAAAAATTTTATTTATTTTTCGATTTTCTTTTCCCGTTTGCGGGAGTATTAAATTTTGCACTCTTTAAAAAGAAAATTGGCGACACTGAATACGGTATTGGCTGGTTTCCTTTTGGTGGCTACGTAAGTATTGCAGGAATGGTGGATGAGCAGATGGATAAAAATCTTCCAAACACTAAACCCGAGCCTTGGGAGCTTCGCGCTAAACCGGCATGGCAACGTTTATTGATTATGATGGGCGGAATTTTAGTAAATTTATTTTTAGGGATTTTTATTTACTGGATGGTTTTATTGGGCTGGGGTAAAGAAACACTTCCCGTAAAAAATCTTTCTTACGGCATCATGTGTGATTCTTCGGCACTTGATATGGGTTTTAAAAACGGCGATAAAGTTTTAAGCGTAGATGACAAACCCGTTACTTCTTTAAACCGTGTAGTGATAGATATTATTATGAATCGCGCTAAATCTGTTTCGGTGGAGCGCGATGGTAAAGTCATTAATATTCCGGTTACTACCGATCAAATAGGTTTATTACTGAAGCAACTAAAACACGGATATTTTATTGATGTGCGTTTTCCTGCAGAAGTAGATTCGGTTATAAAAGGTAGTCCGGCAGGTTTAGCTGGAATACAGCATGGCGATAGGTTACTTGCCATTAACTCCACTCCTACTCCATTCTTTGATGAGTTTCAAAAAGAAATTCGTAAAAATGCGGATAAAGAAGTTGAGATTATGCTTTTAAGAAACAAAGATACTGTTAGAGCAAAAGCAAACGTTACAAAAGAAGGAACTATTGGCTTTTTCCCTGAAAGAAGTAAATTTATTAAAACAGAAAAAACAGCTTACGGTCTTTTCGGCTCTTTTGTACAGGGAAATAAAGATGCTTACGAAACATTAATTATGCAAGCCAAACAATTGGCGGTTGTATTTACTGTTAAAGACGCGCACAAACAAGTGGGAGGTTTTTATACTATGTACAAAACTTTACCTGATGAGTGGGACTGGGAATATTTCTGGAAACGTACAGCCTTCTTTTCTTTAGTGCTTGCCTTTATGAATTTCTTACCCGTTCCTATGTTAGACGGCGGCTACATCATGTTCATTTTATTTGAAATGATTACACGCGTTAAGGTTCCTGATAAATTTGTGTACTACGCCAATTACGTTGGATTAGTAATTATACTGGGCCTAATGATTTACGCCAATACTGATTTTCTAAGGGGATGAGCGACAAACTAAAACTGCTTGTATTTTCTGCGGGCGTTTTTATTGCCACTTATGCTTTATCTTTTCTTGTTGAATTACCCTTGTATTTATTAATTACCCTTACTCTTTTTTTTACCGGCTTTTCCTTTATTTTAAACATGCGGTTAGAAAAAGCCATGCACGCTGAAAATAAAAATCAGTTTACCCAGGTATTTTTAGGATTAACAGGAATAAAAATGCTAAGCAGTTTAATTTTATTGGCCTGTACATTAGCCCTTTCAAAACACGATAAATTTAATATGGGCGTTTGTATTATGGCCTATTACATGCTTTATACTATTTTTGAAGTGCTAATTTGGAGAGGGAAGTTGAAACATAAATAATACATTAGAACGTAGTCCCGAAGTTTCGGGAACGCAGATGAATATGATAAACGCAGATAAAAATATAAAATCATAACTCCCGATAGCTATCGGGACAGCGTCATCAGCGTTCTATTTTTGCTGAACAATAACGAATCACAAAATGAATTTCGAAAACACATTACAATTCGTACAAGAGCAAGACAAAAAAGATGTTCTTAAAGATTTTCGTGAACGCTTTTATTTCCCTCAAATGAATGGCAAACCGGTTTTGTATTTTACCGGAAACTCATTGGGTTTACAACCTAAAACCACGCAAGACAATATTGTAAACGAACTGGAAGACTGGGCAACTTTTGGTGTAGAAGGGCATTTTCATTCACGTAACCCCTGGCTTTCTTATCACGAAATTCTGACTGAAAAAACAGCTAAACTTTTTGGAGCCAAGAATGATGAAGTAGTGGCGATGAATCAACTTACCGTTAATTTACATTTACTTTTAGTTTCATTTTACAGGCCCACAAAGCAACGTCACAAAATAATTTGCGAGGCAAAAGCTTTTCCCTCTGATTTATACGCGCTGCAATCGCAAATAAAATTTCATGGTTTTAATCCGACTGATTCCCTTATTGCTTTATCGCCTCGAAAAGCAGAACACAATTTACGCTTAGAGGATATTTTAGCAGAAATAGAAAAACATAAAAACGAATTGGCGCTCGTTATGTTTGGCGGAGTAAATTATTACAGCGGTCAGGTTTTAGATATGAAAACTATTACCGAAGCAACTCACAAAGCCGGTACCTATTGCGGTTTTGATTTAGCACACGCAGCCGGAAATTTAAAAATGGACTTGCACGACTGGAATATTGATTTTGCATGTTGGTGCAGTTACAAATATTTAAATAGTGGTCCCGGAGGAGTAGCCGGCGTTTTTGTACATGAAAAACATTTACAAAATTTTGATTTGCCTTTGTTTGCCGGTTGGTGGGGACATGATAAAGCCACTCGTTTTAAAATGGAACCTGAATTTAAACCAATGAATACAGTTGAGCGTTGGCAATTAAGTAATGCTCCCGTTTTATCAATGGCAGCCTACAAAGCGTCACTCGATATTTTTGATGAAGCGGGAATGGATAAGCTAACCGCAAAAAGCAAAGAACTTACGGCATATTTAGAATTTATCGTACTTGAAATAAATAAACAAACTGCAACAGCAGAAAAATATTTTGAAATTATTACTCCCAAAGAAAGAGGTTGTCAGTTATCTATAGTAGCGCACGGCCGCGGAAAAGAATTATTTACTGATTTAATGCACCATGGTGTTATAAGCGATTGGCGTGAACCCAATGTAATACGAATGGCGCCTGTACCTTTGTATAATTCGTTTGAAGATGTCTATCAATTCGGACAGATATTATTACAACTTTGCTCATCCTAACAAATACAATGGAACACGGTCCTGATATAGCAGGAACACAGATTTGCTTATGATTAATACCGATAGAAAATTAATACTTTGTATCACAAAATAAAAATAAAAAATTCTTTTAAATCATAACTCCCGATTTATCGGGACAGCGCCATCTGCGTTCTATGGCTGCTAAAAAACCAAATCATGAAACATTTTACAACCATTCTTTTGTTTTCAATGTTGTTTTTCGCTTGTGGCGGAAATAATGAAGAACTAACCGTTAAAACAGAAAAAGTTTCTGGCGCAATTTTAAAATCGAGTTTTAAAGTGTGGGGTAATTGCGATATGTGTAAAGAAACTATTGAAGGTTCTTTAAAAGCAGATGGTATTACTGCTGCTGATTGGAACACAGAAACAAAAATAATTTCTGTTTCTTATGACAGCACAAAAATAAATTTAGATGTTATTGAAAAAAATATTGCTTCGGTTGGTTACGATAATATAAAATACAAAGGCGATGCTGCAGCTTATGCTGAATTACCCGAGTGCTGTAAATACGAAAGGAAGTAGCAAATGCTGTCACGTCGTGCACAGTCGAGACGCGGAAAATTACTTTTTATTTTTTAGCAGCATCGTAATATGCGGAATATCGCAATCCAAATACGTTTTACCAACTGCTTTAAATCCTAATCGGTTATAAAATTTTTCTAAATGTGTTTGAGCTGAAATTGAAATTACTTCCGGTTTATATTTTTTAATTGTTTCTTGGATGGATTTTTTCATTAATAAAAAACCTTTTTCTTTGCCGCGGTATTTTTCATCTACCACTACCCTGCCAATAGAAACCGTTTTAAAAATTGTTCCGGGTGGAACTATTCTTGCATAGGCCACTAATTTCTTTTTTACATAACCCAACACATGTAAACTTTTTTCGTCATTGCCATCTGCATCCACATAAATACATTTTTGTTCAAGCACAAATATTTCAGAGCGTAAACGCAGTAAATCATACAATTCTGTAACCCTAAGGTCTTTAAATTTTTTAGTGGTAAATTTCATAAGAAGAAGTGGGAAATGCTAAGGTTTCAAATAGCTGCCGTTTATCAACGATTCCGTAGTAATACGTTTATTTTTATAAAGCACTACCACAAAGGCATCATTAATACCTGCTTTTTTTGCCTTTTTGCACATAGCATCAGCATCAACCAATGTTTTTAATTCACCAATGGTAAAACGAATAATTCCATCATCATAAATCTGCCTGCGTATAGGCGGGAGTGTAAGCATTTTACGATAATTAAAATTTTCTATTAAGCGATAAGCACCAACCTGAACTTTAAAATAAACACTATCGGCATGCAACGAACCGTATTTAGTTAAAAACTCTTCGTAGGTAAGATTCATCTTACTAATATCATCACCTTTACCTTGAGTTGAATCTGACTTTGCTTTAATTACAGCAATGTATTCATCACTATAAAGGTTAGCATCCGTTTTTAGCGGAATAAAAGAGTCTACACCAACCGTAGAAATATGTTTTGTAATTGACGTTTTACCTCTTGTAAAACTCACTTCAAACTCATTTCCTGCGGGTAAATTAATTAAATATTCTCCGCTCACCGAATTAGAAGAAAAAGTTCCGGTAAAATCTTTTTTAGAAAATTTTGATTTTATTTTTATTTCTGCTTCAATTGGTTTATCATCGAGGTACACAATTCCATTTAGCATAATAAGCGCGGTTGGTTTGCCAAACATACCGGGCTCTACCAAATAAATATCCTGTGCGCCTAATCCGTCTTTTCTTTCGGAAGAATAATATCCCCGCTCTCCATCGGCCGATACCCAATAATATTTATCATCCAGACTTGTATTAACCGGTTTACCGATATTATATGGCACACCCCAATTAACTCCTTTTAAATCACTTCTAAATACATCATACCCACCTGTTGAGTTATGCCCGGTTGAACTGAAGAACATTGTTTTTCCATCTGCTGTAATAAATGGCGCGTCTTCATCATAAGGTGTATTAATGGTAGGCCCTAAATTTTTAACGCTGCCATAACTTCCGTCGGGCATACGTTGTGCCGCGTAAATATCACGACCTCCTAAACCATTAGGGCGTTCACTTGAAAAATATAAATATTTTTCATCGGGTGTAAAACAAATGCTTCCTTCCCAATAATTGGAGTTTATGCCTTTTAATTTTTCGGGTGGAGACCATTTTGTACCTTTTAATAAACTCACAAAAATATCTCCGTTACCCAGTGCAGCATTTCTAAAAATATATAATTTTTGTCCATCATGGCTAATACACGTTACTGCATCATGGCCGGTTGTATTAATCGTATCAATGGGCATTGGTTTACCCCAATCTCCTTTTTCATTCTTATAAGAAATAAAAACGTCTTCAAAATAAGTTCCTTTTTCATCCGGTTTTCCCGGTATTTTTTGTTTCCCCCCTTTTGATTTTGGCCCACGATATGTAAATACCATAAATTTTTCGTTACTGGGCAATACCGGCGAATACTCAGATCCTTCCGTATTTAGAGGTGATCCCAAATTGCTAATATTTGCAATGGTTCCTCTCTTAATTTGCTCGGCAGAATTTTTGCAAATTTCTATCTGATGCAAAACAATTGTTTTAAGTGTATCAGGTATTGGATTTTTTAAATAAAGCTCGTATTGGTTAATTGCCTCGTCGTATTTATCGTTGTTCTCCAGAGCCCTTCCATAATAAAAATCGTAATCGGGTAATTTATTTCTTAGAGGGAGTGCTGCCCTGATTAATTTCTCGGCTTTCTCAAAATAAAGAGGGTCGTAACTTTGCGCTGTTCCCAGCAAGTAGGTTAAATATAAATCATCCGGGTGTTTTTTAGAAAGCGAATCGTATAAACCAAGTGCGTATAAATACTCCTGACTCATGAAGTATTTATCGGCTTTATCAAGTGCCCTTTTTTCGGGGTCTGATAGCGTTTTATTTAACGCGGCTTTTAATTCGCGGTTAACCTGCGCACTTACAAAAACGGAAGTAAAAAAAACAAAAAGTAGTATTAATAAATTACGCATACAGTTTTTATAGTCGGTATTCTATTATTAGTTGAAAGCCAAATGTATTTAAAAAAAACAGATTAACTACTATGTTCGTCGACTAAAAATTGCTGTTCATAGAGAGTTTTAAAATGTCCGGCTTTAGAAAGCAAACTCTTTAAAGTGCCTCTTTCTACTATTTTTCCACCCTCAATTACCAGAATACAGGAAGCTTTTTGTATGGTGGCCAGGCGGTGCGCAATGATGAAAGAAGTACGATTTTGAGTTATTTTTTCGGTGGCAGATCGTATTAATTGTTCGGTATCGGTATCGATAGAAGATGTTGCCTCATCAAGTACTAAAATGGCCGGCTTATGTACGTAGGCACGTAAAAATGCTATCATTTGTCGTTGTCCGGTTGAAAGCATATTCCCTCTTTCCCTCACATTAAAATCATATCCTCCCGGCAATTGCATGATAAAATCGTGGGCGCCTATAAATTTGGCTGCCTCTTCAATTTCTTTATCGGTTATGGCATTGTTGTAAAGAGAAATATTATTTCGGATAGAATCTGAAAATAAAAAAACATCCTGCAATACAACACCAATTTGCTCACGTAAAAAACCCAATTCAAATTTTTGCTGCGGGATATTATCGAACAAAATCTCGCCTTTACTAACATCATAAAACCGCCCCAGTAAATTAATAATGGTGGTTTTACCCGAACCGGTTGCACCAACTACAGCCACACACTCTCCCGGTTCAATACAAAAAGAAATATCTTTAAGAATATAATTTTCTTTGGTGTAAGCTAACCAAACATTTTTAAACTCAACCTTACCACGTAAGTGTTGTTTTAATTCTCCTGTGTTTTTTATTTCTTCTTCAGAGTCAATTAATTTAAACACACGTTCTGCCGCTATCATTCCCATTTGCAGCGTGTTTATTCTGTCTGCCAACATTCTGATAGGCCTGAACATCATACTCGTAAGCATAATAAAAAAAGTAATATCGCCTGCCGTTACGTGTATAAAATTTGGTTTTATACCGCTATAAAGAATAACCAAGGCAATTGAAAGAGAAGACAAAACTTCAAGCACCGGAAAAAATATAGAATAATACCAGATTGATTTAATGTTTGCCTCTTTGTGTTTTTGATTAATGTCCACAAATTTTTCATATTCTTCATTTTCTCTGTTATAGAGTTGCACAACTTGTATCCCCTGTATATGTTCCTGCACAAATGTATTGAGCGCGGCTACCACATTACGCACCTGATTAAATGAAGCCTTTACGCCTTTCTGAAAAAATTTAGTTGCTACAAAAAGTAACGGAATGGTGAGTAAAACAACAAACGTTAACTGCCAGTTAACATAAAACATGGCGACTAAAAATACAATGAGACTAAGCATATCACTCATAATCACAATAAAACCTTGCGAAAAAACATCGGCCAAAGCTTCTACATCTGAAACAGCTCTTGTAACAAGTGTACCTATAGGCGTTGTATCGAAGTACGAATTTTTAAATGATAAAATATGTTTAAAAAGTTTGGCACGTATATCTTTAATAATATTTTGTCCCAATGTAGAAGTAAGCATCGTATTGGCAAACTGACTAAAAGCTTCCATAGTAAGCATACAAAGTAATATGCCGGAAAAAAGTGTGAGCATGTCAATATTTTTCTGCGCTATGTAATCATCTAATATTTTTTTTATAAGCAGCGGTCTTCCTATAGCCAAACCGGATAAAAGTATGGTGATTAAAATAGCTGTATAAAATAATTTACTATACGGTTTACTAAATGCAAAGATGCGTTTGAGTGTAGCCCAATCAAAACCGGCTGAAGTATGCTGTTTAATTTTACTCACAGAAAAATTTCATTTTTATATTCAATTTTCATCAAATGTAATCCATGTGCCGGGACTGATGTACCTGCTTGCTTGCGGCTTGCAGCATGAATGATTTCATCCAGACTATCAATAGAAGTTTTTCCGGTGCCAATATCTACCATTGTGCCCACTAAGGAGCGTACCATATTTCGTAAAAAACGATTGGCACGTATAGCAAAAACTACGTTACTATTTTCTTTTTTCCAATGAGCTTCGTGTACTTTGCAAATATAATTACTATGGTTGTTGCGCGATTTTACAAAACTTCCGAAATCACTGGTCTTAACAATTTTTTCGGCTGCCCTGTTCATCAAATCAACATCTAAATTCCCATATAAAAACCAGGAAGTGTCATTTAAAAACGGATTTGGAATTTGATGTATAAAATATTTATAGGTACGTGCATGGGCGCTAAAACGGGCATTCGCATTTGCTATCATTGGTAAAATAGCAAAAACCGAAATATCATTGGGTAAACAACGATTCATTTTATAAAGCCACTGGTCTTTTTCATTATTCAAATTCTCTTTTTCGCTGTCAAAATGAGTGTAAAACTCTTGCGCATGCACACCTGTGTCAGTGCGACCACAACCCATAAGTTCAATTTTTTCGTGTAAAAGCAGGCTCAGTTTTTCTTGCATAACTTGTTGTATGGTAAGCGCGGTATTTTTTTGAAACTGCCAACCGTGATAGTTCTTGCCATTATAGGCCATATGTAAGAAGTAGCGCTGCATAAAATCAGCTACAAAAGTACTTTTTATTAGCGCATATTCAGTTAATCTGGGTTATGAAGTTTGAAAAAAACATACTATTTACTGAAAAAATCGACTTAAATCGGTGTGTTATATAGGGCAATTAAAAACAGGCAAACGCGAACTAAATTATTTTCCTGTTAAAAATTTCAAAAGAAAAAATGATGACAATCACTTGAAAATAGTGGGCATATGACAATCCCATGACAAATAAGTGTTTTGTTTACAGCATCTTTGTAGAACGATATGAATTTGACGAATTTCTACACGGTTGCCATTACTCATAAAAACTTTTCTATAAAAGATTTGGGCAAACTTCATATTGATGAAGTTCATCTAAAAACGCAACTTACAGAGTTAAAACATAAACTCCATTTAAAAGAACTAGTTTATCTTTCTACCTGCAACCGGGTTGAACTTTTATTTATTTCTGAAAAACCCGTTGACAAAAGTTTTTTGACAGATCTTTTTTCATTACTAAATACCGGATTAAAATCTGCTGAGTTGAAAAAATTTGTTGCAGCAGCAGAAATTTACAGTTCGCATGAAGCTGTAAATCATATTTTGCGTGTGGCTTCTTCACTCGAATCACTCGTAGTTGGAGAAAGAGAAATTATTACACAATTCCGTCAGGCTTACGAAAAGTGTTGCTCTTTCGGGCTCACTGCAGATTTCATGCGTTTGCTAAACAAACACACAATTGAAACCGCCAAGCAAATTTTTACCGAGACTGACATCGCTAAAAACCCGATTTCGGTTGTATCGCTGGCTTATCGTTTATTAAAAGAAAAAAACGTGAAAGAAAACGCGCGTTGCATTTTTGTAGGGGCAGGTTCAACTAATTCTACAATGGCAAAGTACATGAAGAAACATAATTTTTCTTCGTTTACAGTATTTAACCGATCACTTGATAAGGCAAAAGAATTAGCGAAAGAACTTGATGCAAAAGCGTTTGAATTGAATGAACTAAAAAATTACAAAGGTGGTTTTGATGTTTTAGTTACCTGCACAGGTTCTAAAAATCCGATTATTACTTCTGAAATTTTTGAAACGCTTTTACAAAACGATAAAGACAAAAAAATAATTATCGATTTGGCTGTTCCAACTGATTTGCAAGCGCAGGTGCTGAAAAAATATAAAATTGATTACATTTCTGTCGCAACACTTAAACAACAGGCTCAACAAAATTTAGCACTTCGCAAAAAAGAAATGAAAGTTTGTGAAGCCATTATCTATAAAAAAACGATTGAGTTTGAAAGTCATTTAAAAGAACGTTCTATTGAATTGGCCTTTGGCGAAATTCCTAAAAAAATAAGGGCTATTAACGAACTTGCCATGAGTGAAGTTTTTGCTAAAGATGTTGATTCATTGGATGCAAATTCTAAACAAACCGTAGAGAAAATTATTGACTACCTCGAAAAAAAATACAACGCAGTGGCAATTACTACAGCCAAAAAAGTATTTCTTTCCTCTACGAATTCCGAATAACCTGTCTACGGATTACGAATCGAATACGAATTGTACGAATAAATACATCCCCCAGATGTTGCATATTACTCAATCAGAAATCTCTTTGAAGCCTATAGCAGATTCGTATATTCATACTGTATTAATTCGTATTTCGTAGCTTTCGTATATTTGTACAATATTCGTAATTCGTACATGCTAACAATAGATATTCACACGCATATTTTACCTGAAAATTTACCTGACTGGGCTAAGAAATTCGGTTACGGAGAATATATTCATCTCGAACACCATAAACCATGCTGTGCGCGAATGATGAAAGGCACAAAATTTTTTCGTGAAATAGAAAACAATTGTTGGAGTGCCGAAAAACGTATTGATGAATGTGATGTGCATGGTGTTCATGTGCAGGTTTTATCAACCATTCCGGTTATGTTTAATTACCAAACAAAACCAAAAGACGGCCTCGAGATTTCCAAATTCTTAAACGACCATATTGCCGAAGTAGTTACCATGCACCCTAAACGTTTTGTGGGTTTAGGTACTATTCCTTTACAGGATATTGATTTATCTATAAAAGAATTAGAACGTTGCAAAAACAGCGGATTAAAAGGTGTACAGATTGGCAGCAACATCAATCAAAAAAACCTCAGCGAACCGGAATATTATAGATTTTTTGAAGCTTGCCGCGATTTAGATATGTGTGTATTTATTCACCCCTGGGAAATGATGGGCGAACAAAACATGCAAAAATACTGGCTGCCCTGGTTAGTGGGTATGCCTGCTGAAACATCGCGCGCCATTTGCTCTATGCTCTTTGCAGGTATTTTCGAGAAACTTCCCGGCTTACGTGTAGCTTTTGCGCATGGCGGAGGTTCTTTTCCATTTACATTTGGCCGCATAGTTCATGGTTACAATTGTCGCCCCGATTTGGTAGCTGTAGATAATCCGGTTCACCCCAATAATTTTAAAGGCAAATTCTACGTAGATTCTTTAGTTCATTCGCCGGAAGCACTCGATTTTTTAATAAAATTTATGGGTGATGATTTTGTGGCTCTTGGCAGCGATTATCCTTTTCCATTGGGAGAAAACGTGCCGGGCACACTCATAAAAAAACACCTCAGCAATTCGTCTTTACAGCAAAAACTACTTTCCTCCAATGCACTTAATTGGCTGAATCTTAAAAAGGACTTTTTTAGCTAATCTATACTTTTCAAAAATAAAAAATAGTGTAAATTGCACTTTGTGACCTTTGCGTAAAACTTTGTGCTCTTTGCGGTTAAAAATAAAATATCAAAAACCTTATGAGCGGAACTAAAGCGCTTAACAAACTTATTATAGTAGCAGCACTGGGTTACTTCGTTGATATATACGACCTGCTTTTGTTTGGCGTTGAGCGAACACATAGCCTAAACGAAATTCTCCCAATGCAATTCGGTGAATTATCAGTTTTAAAATTAGCCGAATTAAATGCCTATTACGGAAAATTGTTACTCAATTGGCAAATGGGCGGCATGCTTGTTGGCGGATTATTTTGGGGAATACTGGGCGATAAAAAAGGAAGGCTCACAGTTTTATTTGGTTCTATTTTAATTTACTCACTCGCAAATATTGCAAATGGTTTTGTAACCAACACAGATTGGTATGCAGCCCTGCGTTTTATTTCAGGCTTTGGTTTAGCAGGGGAATTAGGCGCCGGAATTACTTTAGTAAGCGAAAGTATGAGCAAAGAACGACGTGGCATTGGCACCATGATAGTTGCCACCATTGGAGTTTTTGGTGCCGTAGTTGCAGGATTTATGAGCGATGTGTTTTCAAGTTGGAGGCACTCTTATTTTTTTGGCGGTGCCATGGGGCTTGCTCTTTTACTTTTACGCATCGGCGTATTTGAATCGGGTATGTATAAAAATATAAAACACGAAAATGTGGAACGCGGAAATTTTTTCCAACTATTCAATAACAAAAAACGTTTGCTGAAATATTTATGCATCATTTTTGTAACCATACCGGTATGGTATGTTATGGGTACTTTAGTTTTATTCTCGCCCGAATTATTTGCAAAACTCAGCGGACATCCCGAAAACGCAAAGCTTATCAGCGCCGGAAAATCTATTATGTATGCCTATTCCGGAATTACCATTGGAGATTTAGCCTGCGGAGCAATTTCTCAATGGTGGCGCAGCCGTAAAAAAACCCTCGCTTTATTTCTACTACTTACGGTAGTAAGCATGATTGCCTATTTTACCATTGGAGGAAATTCGGTAAACATGTTTTATACCATCATTGTCGTTATTGGTTTTGCAACCGGTTTTTGGGCAGTGTTCATAAGCACCGCATCAGAATTATTTGGCACCAACATACGTGCTACTGCAACCACCACGGCACCAAATTTTGTACGCGGCTCAACTATTTTAATTTCTTATTTGTTAGCAGGCATGGGTTTTATTTTTGGAAAAGAAGGTACAACGGCCACTATTGCAACAGGGGTAGTTATTATGACCCTCGCTTTTATTGCCCTCTATTTTTTAGAAGAAACTTTTGGCAAAGATTTAAATTATACCGAAAAATAATTTGTTGGTTCTTTGTCGGGCTGCCGGGCTTTTGGTTGCAAGTCCTCGCTGCCTCCGGTGGCAGGCAGCGTTTTCGCGCTAACTGCAGAACGGTTTTGAAACAACCAATTGTCTGCCGTGCACAAAACTTTATTAAAGGTAACAAACTTTCTTTTCCCACGACCGACCGTTTTGCGGATTAGCGTGGGTTAAGTGTAGGTTGGTGTACTAACATTACACAACAAGTGCCTTGAATAATAAATTGCATGAGCCCTCTCTTCGTGCCCTAAATGTTCGCAATGAAACAACGATTACATATGTATCGATCTCTTAGCCGTAGCATCAAGCGCAGCTTCCTTAATACTTTCGGTAAAGGTTGGATGCGCATGGCTCATACGACCAATATCCTCTGCGCTTGCACGATATTCCATAGCTACAACAGCTTCAGCAATCATATCAGCAGCACGAGGACCGATTATGTGCACACCTAAAATTTCATCCGTAGTTTCATCAGCTAAAACTTTTACAAACCCATCGGTATCCATACTTGCACGCGCTCTTCCACTTGCTTTAAAAGGAAAAGAACCCACTTTATATTTTGTGCCTTTTTCTTTTAACTGCTCTTCAGTTAATCCAACAGAAGCAACTTCCGGCCACGTGTAAACAACACCCGGAATTAAATTGTAATTAATATGTGGTTTTTGTCCGGCCATGATTTCTGCAACAAACACTCCTTCTTCTTCTGCTTTGTGAGCAAGCATAGCTCCTTTAATTACATCACCAATGGCATAAATATTATCTGCACTCGTTTTTAAATGTTCGTCGGTTTCAATTCTTCCTCTGTTATCCACTTTAACACCGGCTTTATCTAACCCTAAGTTTTCCGTATAAGGTTTTCTGCCCACTGCAACTAAACAATAATCACCTACAATTTCTTTCTTTTCTCCTTTATCATTTTCCGCTGTAACAATCACTTCGTTTTTTTTACTGCTTACTGCGATTACTTTATGTTTTAAATAATATTCGAAACCCAATTCCTTTTTCAAAACGCGTTGTAATTCTTTTCCAAGTCCGCGATCCATAGTGGCAATGAGACTATCCATAAATTCTACCACGCTTACTTTCGCACCCAAACGTGCATATACAGACCCTAATTCTAAACCAATTACTCCGCCACCGATAATAATTAAATGTTTTGGGATTTCAGTCAGTTCCAAAGCTTCGGTAGAAGTTATAATTCTTTTTTTATCGATTTCAATTCCCGGAAGTGAAGCCGGTTTTGAACCGGTTGCAATAATAGTTTTTGCGCTTTCAATTTGTTCTTTATTGCCATCAGCCTTCGAAATTTCAATGGTAGTTTTATTTACGAAAGATGCGTGACCCGTATAAACTGTAATTTTATTTTTCTTCATCAAAAAATTAATTCCGTCGCAGGTCTGCTTTACAACATCACCTTTGCGCTTAATCATTTGTTTGATATTTACTTTAGGTTCGCTTACATCAATACCATGTTCTTTAAAATTGTGCATAGCATTATGAAAATGTTCAGAAGAATCGAGTAACGCTTTAGACGGAATACAACCCACGTTTAAACATGTTCCGCCAAGCGTATTGTAACGTTCTATAATGGCAGTTTTCATTCCTAATTGCGCACAACGAATAGCAGCAACGTATCCGCCGGGACCGGAACCTATTATGGTAACATCAAATTTTTCCATCTTGTAAGAATTAAATATGGGTGAAATTACAAAAAAAATATTGCTTTTTAATAAGGAGTAATTTTCTTATCTTTGGGTATGTTTAAATTGGACAGGAATTATCATAAAGCTTATAATTTAAAAGATTTTTACCGTGAAATAGATAATTACAAGCATCTTAGTTTTGAAGAAAAACTTAAAGTGTTTGCCTATTTACAAAGTGTAGCTTACAATTTTAAATTAGGATTCCCTCCACGAATGGACAAAACGATGCATTCTTCCAGGTAAGTTATGGGTAATGTTTTTAACGAAGATTTTCAAGATTTTATTTTAGCATTAAATAAGTGCAAAGTTAAATATGTTTTGGTGGGCGGATATTCAGTGATTTATTATGGTTTTCCAAGAACAACCGGAGACCTTGATATTTTTGTAGAAGTTAACAAAGAGAACTATAAAAAATTAACCGAAGCCTTTCACCTATTTCATATGCCCGTATTTGATATGACCGAGGAAAATTTTCTTGCAAATGAAAAAATGAATGTATTTTCCTTTGGACGCTCGCCTGTTTCAATAGAAATATTAAAAGAAATTAGCGGATTAACATTCGATGAAGTCTATTCTAAAGCCGTTGATTCTGAAATAGAAAATATTCCGCTTAAAATAATTCATCGCAACGATTTAAAAACAAATAAAAAAGCAAGTGGAAGACCTAAAGATTTAAACGACCTGGAAAATTTACCCGATTAGTTCCGCCTTCTAAATCGCAAAAATAAACCCAATATAATTGCAACAAAGGTCAGTATCAACGCTACTTTAGAAATTAAATCGCCCAACCTCACAAAAAAAGTTTTAGTATTATTTGGCTGTAAGGAGCTTGAAATAACAGCAGGGTTCCACCACGTAGTAGCATGAGAAATTTCTCCTGTTTCGCTAATAAAACAAGAAATACCCGTATTCGCACAACGTGCAATTGGGCAACGAGTTTCAATAGCGCGCAATCTCGCGTAATTTAAATGTTGCATATACCCCGGGGAATCTCGCCACCAGCCATCGTTAGTAATAATGAAAATTAAATTTGCTCCCTTTTTAATATAGCCCGTTACATATTCTCCAAAAACACTTTCAAAACAAATTACCGGAGCTACGCCAACGGTTTTATCCTTGTTAAAAAATACACCACGCTCATCTTGCATACCTAAACTGCCTGATGTTCCGCCTAAATCAATAGTTAGTTTTTCTAAAGGTTTAAAAAAAGCAGGATAAGGCATCCGTTCTACACCGGGCACTAATTTTGATTTGTGATAAATAAGTGTTTTTTCAAAATTATCTATTTGCAATCCGGTATTATAAGTGTCATAATATTCAATCGCGTCAGAAAATTTACGCGCTGTTGCTGACAGTTTTTCATTGGGAGAAAAACGATAAAAAGTGCTGGCTCCTGTAACAATTATAAGTTTCGGATATTTTTTTAGAATACTGTCACGCAAAAATCGTACAGAATACGATTGTTCAATTTCATTTTCCCAGACACTTTCTGTTAAAAAAGTTTCTGGCAAAACCAGGTAATCTGTTTCATTTGTAATTTCATTTTTCACTTGTTCATAAACCTGCTTGAGCTGCGTTTCATAAGCCACAAAAAATTTATCGTTATAGGGGTCGATGTTGGGTTGAACAATTACAATATTTTGTTTTGCTGATTTTGTTCTATTACTAGTAGCTAATTTGAGAACAATGAAAGATAAAATTATTGGAATAATTAGCGCACAAGCAACTTTTAAAATTGATAATTTAAAATTTACAATTTTAGATTTAAAAAGATTATAAAAAAGAATATTAACTGCCAGAATCCACAAACTCCCACCGGAAACACCGGTAAACTCATACCATTGTATCCAGTTATGTTGGTAAGAAAAAATATTTCCTAAAGTGAGCCAGTTCCAGGCTAATTCCCAATTACTATGTGCATACTCAAATGAAAGCCAGACAGGCACCAACAGCCAAACAGCCAATGATGAGTACTTAGTGCTTAGCGATCGACGCACAGAAAAATAAATCAAGTACGCAATAGACATCAATAAGGCATTAGCGGCAATTGCAAAAACAGCACCGCCGGGAGAAGCAAACCAGGTCCACCAGGTGTCAATAATATTCCAGATTAAAAATACGATATAAGAAAAAAGGAAAACCAAACTCCTAGATCTTTTGGAATTACCCGCTGCAATTTCATCTGTTAGAATTAACAACGGGACAAGGGCTGCAAAAATTAAAAAAGTAAAAGGAGAAAACCAGGCAGCCCCCAGCAACACACCCGATAAAACAGCTAAGCTTATTTTTTTAACGAAATTCATTAATGAAGAAAAAATACTTTGTAAATTAAATATAACCCAAACACCATAAGCAATCCGCCCGAAATATATCTGACATTCAACATCATTTTTGCATTAAGCATTTTTTTAATTTTATTGGCGACAAATGTTTTTAGTAAATCGGTGCTGATGACCATGCCTAAAACAGAAGCAAAAAATATAATGATGCGATACAAATGAAATTCGTATTTGCTGCTTATAGCAGTAGTTGTTGCTATCCAGAAAATCCAAACAAATGGATTAAACATATTAAGAAAAAACCCTTTTATTAAAAGCACATAAGGTTTGGGCGTTTTAATTTCCAGTTTATTTTCCTCATCTACTTTTATATTTTTGTTTACAAAATGAAAGGCTCCATATACAATAAGTACAATACCACCAATAACGCCTAAAAATGCCTGATGTTTTGGGTCGGTAAGCAAATCTGACATACCCAAATGAATAAGTGACACCGTTACCATCACAAAAAATAAATCGCTGAAAAAAATACCAAATGCAAGTGCCGCACCCGATTTAAACCCATAGCTAATGCCTGTATTAATAAGAGCGAAAAAAGCAGGGCCAATAGAAAAAGCTAAAAACAAGCCTAATAATATTCCTTCGTATATTGCCGTAAACATAATGTGCCTTTGGGTCTTAAAGTTACTATAATTTTTTTTCTTACGGCTTTATTTCGCTTTCTGAAAAAAATAAAGTCTGCACACTGTACAGCATGCAGACTTTATTGCAATTTATATTAACGTGGCAACGTGATATTTGGGTTAGCACTGCCCGTGTAAGTTGGTAAATGGCCATCCCACTTTTCTATTTTTTTTATTTCAATTAATTTATTGTTTATAGCTTTCTGTATCAAATTATTGGCATCGGCATCTGCTTGGGCCTGAATAACTGTTGCTTCCGACTGTGCCTTTGTCTGCACTTCTAAAATCTGAGCCTGCGTATTAGCCTGAAGCAAGTTTATTTCATTTTGATTTTTTTCTTTAATCATCTTACTTTCTGATTCGCCTCGGGCTTGCGCAATTTTTTTGTTAGCCTCCGCTTCTACCTCACGCAACTCATTCTCTCGTTGTTGGGCAATTTGCGTTGCTTCCATTTTTGAGTTGATAGCTTTGACAATAATATCCGGCAGTTTCAAATCTCCTGTATAAAAAATCCGGTCAACTACAATACCATAGGGCCTTACCTGATGTTCAACGATGCTATCAACTTTTTCCAACAAATCTCTTTTGTGCGAACCATATATTTCTTCAATGGTTCTACCTGAAGCTACATGAATGAGCGCATCATGTAAGAGATCGTCAAAATAAACATTGGCAATGTAATTAATGTCCTTTCTCCATTTTAGGAAAACATATTTTACGCTGTCGGGTATGATATGAAAACTGATTCCCAAATTAACCGAAACATTAATTCCTTCTTTACTTTGAAAAGTAAAAGGGTCGTGTGGTGAAACACTCGTTTCTCCGTTGTCATGACCCCATGTGAAGTCCTGTTGAAAAATCGGAAATAAATACAATTGCTGATTAATACCCATGCTATATCGGCCTACATCAAGCACTTTTATTTCTGAACCGTTTTTTCTGCCGAGTAAATATACTTTTACTCCTTTGTATCCTGCGGGTACTGTAGCGCAGGATGTGAGCAATACAATTGCTCCTATGAAAACAAGTAGTTTTTTCATGACTAAATTTTTAATGATTTATAAATAGAATAGAGGCACTATGAAAAAGAAACTTTTACGGTTTCATAATCGGTACACACAGTTTACTTTGTATAGTTTTAAAATAGAATTGCCATCTTCTGATCTGAAGCAATGCGTTTTTTTCCCGATTAGAATATCAGTATATGTAATCGCATTAAATTTATCTATAGAAAAATATTTGCCTGAAGTAGTATCATCTGTAACAAGGTTCTCTTCATTTTCAAAATCAGAATAGAAAGAGAAATCGGTTGGTTCTGTGGGTTTCGCAATTTTGCAGAAATTGATTCCTGCCCGGGTTTGAGAAGCCAGTGTAGAAAGAAAATAATTCTTACTAATAGAGAGAAAAACAAAAACCAGTATACCTACTTTTATTTTTTTCATGACAGGAAATGAAAAGTATCTACACCAAATTTAGATAATATAATAACAAGGTTTAAAACTCAATTACTAAGAAGCGTTAATTTTATAATAAATTAACAATTTATTTCCTGCTTATCTTACCAGCGTGAGTGGCCCGTGTGATTTATAAATTTTTCTATCGTAACCGGTAGCTTCAAGTATATAATAATAGGTTCCTTCGGTGGCCGTATTTCCGTTATTCATAACTCCATCCCACTTTTGATCTACCGCAAGTAGTTGATATACCAACGTTCCCCAACGGTTAAAAATATCGCAATGCAAATCACGAATGCCTACACAAGAAATAAAAAATTCATCGTTTATTCCATCACCGTTTGGCGAATAGATATTTGGTATGATAATATTTACCGGCGAATCGATTATAACAATAGCCGTATCCCTATCTGTACACGCACTGTTGCTTGCAATTAGAATAACGGTATAAGTACCCGGTGCGTTGTATGTAACAGGACTTGGATTTTGCAAATTAAAACTTATACCGTTACCAAAATTCCAAGCATAAAAAGTAGCACCGCTTGTGTTATTTGTAAAAGTTACGTTTAAGGGAGCTTGCCCTTGTGATACAGGAGGAGTAATAGATGCGTTGGGCTGTGCAATAGAAGGTATCGTAAAGATTGTAGTTCCTCCTGTAGCAACGCAACCATTTGCATCGGTTATTAAAACACTATACGTTCCTGCACCTGCGCCCGTTAAAGTTGGTGATGTAGCATTTGCAATTGGAGTTGTTCCATTATACCACTGGTAAAGAATTACCGGTGTTCCGCCAATTACATTTATTCCGTTCACGCCTCCATTAAATAAACCACATTTAGCAGTATCTAAATTTCCGCCGCTAACAGTGGGTGTTGGATAAATTGTTACAGTAACTGAAGTTGTGCCTACACTTTTACATCCTGCGGCACTTGAATCCTGTAAATAATAAATCGTTGTTCCAACCGGCAAACCTATTGGTGTGTAAGTGCTTCCTGTATTTATAACCGGATTCATTGTAGAATTGGCAGACCACAAAATAATCGGATTACCGCTTGCGGCAATTTGACTGAGAGTTTGTCCCTGACAATATGTATATGTTGGTACACTTATAAGTGGATTAGCCGGTGTTAGATTTACATTTAAAAAAAACGTTTGTGTTGCGAAACAACCTGCACTATCTCCCACAAGCGTGTACGTTGTGTTTGAAGTAGGATTATCAGTGATACTTCCTGTTGTTGCACCGCTTGGCAGCCAGGTATAATTAGTAGCGCCACTTGCCGTGAGCGTAGCTGTTTGTCCGGAACAAATAGTTGTAGCAGATGGAGCGATGTTTACTGTAGGAGAAGGGTTGACATTTACACTTATCGTATAGATTGAAGAACAATTTCCGTTTACACCGGTAATCGTATACGTTGTATTATTTGTTGGCGAGACAGTAATTATACTACCGGTACCCCCGGGAGCCCAGGTGTAATTACTTGCACCGCTTGCCGTAAGTGTTGCTGTTTGATTTGTGCAAATTGTTGTTTGCGATGCAACAGCTGTAACAGTTGGGTTTGTTGTTACGATAACCGTAACAGTTTGTGTGTTTGTACATCCTCCATTATCTCCGGTTACAACGTAAGTTGTTGTTGCGTTTGGAGAAACAGAAATTGTATTTGTTGTTGCTCCTCCGGGAGTCCAGGTAAAATTACTTGCGCCACTTGCTGTAAGTGTAGTGCTTTGACCCGAGCAAATAGTTCCTTGCGTTGAGTTTGCGGTAACTGTTGGCGTTGTATTAACTGCAACAGTAACAGTTTGTGTGTTTGTACATCCTCCATTATCTCCGGTAACTGTATAGGTAGTATTTGTACTTGGATTAACCAAAGCGGTATTTGTTGTAACACTTCCGGCATTAGCACTCCAAGTGTATGTTGTTGCGCCGCTTGCAGTAAGCACAGTACTTTGTCCGCTACAAATTGTTGGTAATGTTGCTGTAGCTGTAATAGTTGGTAAAGCATTTACAGTAATAAGTGTATTCGTAGCAACACTTATACATCCCGTAATCTGATCGGTTGCAGTAACACTTATCGTATAATTTCCGGCAGGACTAATATTTGTTACTGTGTAGTTAGTGCCTGTATGTGTACCTGTATTGTCGGTCCATGTATACGTTATTCCGCTCTGCACGGGATTAATATTTAACGAAACATTTGCGCCTACACAAACTGAATTTGAACTTACTGCTACAGTTGGTGCAGCGGGCGCATTTTGATTTACTACTGAAATACTTGTTGTGTCGCTACAACCGTTTTGATCTTTTACTTCGAGTGTATAAGAACCCGCAGGGATATTACAATGCTGCGAACTGTTAGACCATGTTGCTCCGTTATTCCATGAATATTGATAGTTTGGTGTACCGCCACTTACAAAAACGCTATCAATACAACCGGTAGAAAGTCCGCAAGGGGCCGCCGTAACAGTTGATGCACCAATTATCGGAACAGGATTTACGTTTATCGTTGCAACTGCGCTTGCCGTACAAGAACCTATTGTGCCAGTTAGTGTATAGGTAGTTGCTGTTGCAGGAGTAACACTTACTGTGTTTGTATTTACACTTCCTGCATTGGCACTCCAGGTATATGTTGTGGCTGTTCCTCCTGTAAGTATCACACTCTGCCCTACACATGCTGTAGGCGGAAGTGCATTAATACTTATAGTTGGTGTAGGAGAAACGACAATAGTTACATTGTTTGTATTGGTACAACCATTTGCGTCGGTTCCGGTTACTGTATAATCTGTAGTGGTGTTTGGAGTAGCAGTAACAGTTGCACCATTGGCACTGCTTAAACTTCCGGAAGGTGACCATGTATAATTTGTAGCTCCGCTTGCAGTTAATGTTGAACTGGTAGAAGAACACAATGCAGTTGAAGTTGGACTAAGTGTTAAAGTTGGCAATGTGTTTACAGTAACTGTTACGGTAGCAGGAGTGCTGATACACGAACCGTTACTACCCGACACTGTATAAATGGTGGTACTTCCGGGTGTTGCTGTTACTGTTCCGCCATTGGTGCTGCTTAAACTTCCTGCAGGAGACCAAGTATAGGTTGTTGCTCCGCTTGTAGAAATACTTGTTCCACTTCCAGAACAAACTGTGTAGGTACTCGATGGAAGACTAAGTGTTGGCGTGGTGTTTACTGTTACGGTAGCTGTTGCTATATTGGTACACGAAGCTGTAGTACCTGTAATTGTATACACTGTAGTACTGCCCGGACTGATACTGACTGTGTTTGTATTTACACTTCCTGCATTGGCACTCCAGGTATAGGTAGCTGCACCATTTCCTGTTAATACAGCGCTTTGTCCAGAACATATACTTGCGTTATTCACTGTAATTGTTGGCGATGGAGAAACATCTACTAATGCTGTTGTGGTTGCGGTACAAGTTCCGTTTGCACCAACAAGTGTATATGAATTTGTTCCGTTTGGTGGCGTTATACTTATTGTGTTTGTATTTTGTCCACCGGGTAACCAGGTGTAATTTGTTGCGGTTCCTCCCGTAAGTATCAACGTAGTTCCGCTGCAAATAGGTGCGGCACCGGTAATACTAACTGTTGGTGTAGTGTTTACGGTTACAGTTGCTGTTTTGGTTACAGTACATCCATTTCCATTATCGCCAGTTACAGTATAGATTGTTGTTGATACCGGATTTACTGAAATTGTATTGGTTGTTTCTGTTGTACTCCACGAATAACTGGTGGCTGATGCCGCCGTTAAAACAACACTTGCTCCGCTGCAAATACTTGCACTGTTAACTGTTAAGGTCGGCGTGGGTGTTACGGTAATAGTAATTGCTGCTGTGGCTGTACAAACTCCATTTGCGCCGGTTAAAGTATAAGTTGTATTTGAAGTAGGGCTTACACTAATTGTATTTGTTGTTGCGCTTGTGCTCCATGTATAATTACTTGCAGTTGCTCCGGTTAATACTACGCTTGTTCCCGAACAAATACTCGATGTTCCGCTTATAGTTACAGTTGGTGTAGTTGATACAGTAATAGAAATTGTTTGTGTACCTGTACAGCCTCCTGTGGTTCCGGTTACAGTATATACAGTTGTGGAAGCCGGACTTATGCTTACTGTGTTTGTAGTAACGCTTCCTGCATTGGCACTCCAGGTATACGTTGTAGCTCCCGAGGCTGTTAAAGTTGTGCTTCCTCCATTACATAACGTTGAAGGGGCAGCTGCAATAGTAGGAGTTAAAGCACCGGCTGCAGATAAAGTAATAACGTTTGTATAACTTCTACATTCTCCTGTTGGTGTTACCGTTACTGTATAAGTACCAGTGCACAATCCGGCAGCAGTCTGAGTTGTTTGTCCGTCGCTCCATAAATAAGCCCCTGTCTTAACAGTACCACATTCATAAAGATTAGCTGTAATTGAACCATTACACGAGCCGCAAGTTGGACCAGTTATTACATTTGTAAAAGTAATCGGGCTGACAGGTGAAGCAAATGAAGAAACAAATCCTTCGCCACCAACATAAACCATTGAATAATCTTTACTAAGCATTACATCATAAACGGTATTACTACAAGAAATTGTTGCCGTTGGAGCACTACCGGCAGCCAGCGTGTTGCCATTATAAACAAAAACCTTTTTATCGCTTCCAACAAAAACATTATCGCAAACATCCACATCTAATCCACCCCAACTTTGCATAGTTGTACTAACGTTTGGTCGTTTTGCTATTAGTCCTCCTGAGGTTTTGTTAAGTTTATACATGTCGGCTCCATCATAAAAAAAGAGAAAGTTTTTACTGCAGGCCAAGCCATTAAAACCATTAGCGGGCGCACCACTCCAAGGCATATACAGTAGATCTGAAAGCCCTTCTGGCATATAGGTTCCAAAAGTTGTATTGATGTTAAAATTAAAAGTAGAAGCTGTAAGAGTGGGAACGTTTAATCTTAATAATCTGTCATCATAAGCTGCATTGACATTAGCACTGGAATTAACTGAACCCATATAGCAAGTATTGCCATCAGGATCCATTGCCAGCAACCACATATCATGATAGGGTAAATTAGCTCCCAATACATTTTTTGGGGCAAATCCGGTCATTGAAGTATCTATCATACAAGCCTGGTTTGTTTTAGTTGGTCCGCCACCCGCAATCACTAACTGGTGATTACAAATATTGTAGGCAACTCTATCCATCTCTTCAAGATTTGGATTTCCTGCAAAGGTGGCTACAAGGGCTCCGGCACTACTCACTTTAAGTGCCCGGGCACCGCCTGCACTGCTTGGATTAAAACCTTCGGCAAGGTAACTTCTTCCGGTAACTTTATCTACGGCAAAATCTCCCCATTGTGCATCAGGGTCTGTATTAATTGTAGTAGCATTAAATTTCCACTGTATAACACCTGCGCTATTAAATTTTACTAATTGTGATGGGCTCCAACTTCCGTAGGCAAACACATTTCCCGCATCATCATAATCGATATCATAAGCCTGATTATATGCTCCTGTATATGCAGGATTAGTTGTCCATGGATCTATGATAACAGTCCGAGTAAGGTCGTAAGGTTTATCAAATACGAATGATTCTTCGTTACCGTTTATTTTATAGTGCGCGTCAATTGTTTCTCCACCTTCATAATAACAAACCGGTGCGTGATCCGTAAAATCATTCATAACAGTTTTTACAATTGCATCTCCATCATTATTTTTTGTGATTTGATTTGTTCCCTGATATTTTAATTTTACAAGAGAAGCATTTGCCCCCGGGTGGATGATTACATTGTATTTTAAGCCCTCTTTATTTTCAGGAAAAATATATTCTACATCAATACCCGGATAAAGATTTTTATAAATTATTTTTTTATAGACTTTCACCTCGATAGTTTTGTCCATACCCATCGGATACGTGTAATAATAACTTTGTTCATCACGGGTTTCTACTTCTACATTTTCGTTACAATCAACCCAATTTAAACGAACAAATTTTATGTCAAGTTCTTCACGTTCTTGTTCCATTCCTGCTTTTGCGCGTTCCCGCTCTCTTTCTTCCCTTTCTTTTTCATTACCTAAAGAGTTTTTTTGATACCGGTACACAATGCCATTGCGAGTAAAATAAGCCTTGATCTCTCCGAACTTTGCTTCGAACAAAATTTTATCGCTCGACTTATTCGTTGACTTGTTAAATTGCCCTTTGTTTTCTACGAAAATTTTAAAATCGAAAGGGGCAGACGACCAGTTTGTACTTATTGGAATATTTTCAGACGGAAGAACCTTTTGTGATTGAACGCTCTCTATCTGCGATACTGCATCCTGTGCAATACCTTTCTGCATCCTTACATTTTCCTGAGCATTTATTATTCCGACACTACAGAATAATAAAATTGACAAAATGAAAAACCTAATTTTTGGAAAGTCTGTTTTATTCATGTTAAAAAATTAATTTTTTTACTATATAAAGTTAGGACAAACCTCACCTTGGCTAAAATCGTTTTAGGTTAATTGTTGGATGTCTAAACACTTACTATTTTCGGTTAATTACTTAGATCAGGTAATTTTCATTAGGTAACCTACTCCCGAATAAGGGATTATTTAAAAACTGTTGGAGGTCTGATTTTAATCGATTTTTTAATAACAACGTTTGATAACTCGATTTATATGCAGTTATATGTAGCTATCTTTAATATCAAAAAAAATAATGAAACAACAAATAGTACACATGGCATTGGTGGTGGCTGATTACGACGAGGCCATAAAATTTTATACCGAAAAATTAAATTTCGATTTAACAGAAGATACCGTTTTAAGCGAAACAAAACGCTGGGTTTTGGTAACACCAAAAGGTTCAGCATGCAGCTTGTTACTTGCAAAAGGCGTTGGTGAAGAACAAAAAAGCAGAATTGGTAATCAAACCGGAGGAAGAGTTTTCTTGTTTTTACAGACAGATGATTTTTACAGGGATTACAATATAATGATGGAGAATAAAATAACATTTACAAGGTCTCCTTCTGAAGAAACATATGGCACAGTAGCTGTTTTTGAAGACTTATACGGTAATCTTTGGGACCTGATACAGTTTAAAAAATAAATTAACTTTGTGCACATTTAAAAAAACAGTATGGAAACAAGAGACAGCAACGGAACACTACTTAGCGAAGGAGATTCTGTAACAGTTATTAAAGACTTAAAAGTAAAAGGTTCTTCAGGTATAATAAAAAGAGGCACTTTAGTTAAAAACATTCAACTTACCGATAGCGCAGAAGAAATTGAAGGCCGTGTAGAAAAAAGCCACATGGTACTCAAGACTTGTTTTTTGAAAAAGGTATAATTAATCTTTACTCCTTCTTTAATTACGGAGCTACTAAAAAAAATCTTCGCTAATTTAAAATGATGCCCCATCCCACAATAATTTACGAAGACGAAATTCTACTGGTCTGCAACAAGCCGGCGGGCTTAATGGTGGAGCCCGACAGAAATAATTTTCCCAATTTATTACAAGAGGTAAAAAATTATTTAAAGAAAAGCACGGGAGAGAAACTTCCGTATGTGCAACATCTGCATAGGTTAGACAGACCCACCAGCGGCGTTGTGTTGTTTACTAAAAAGAAAGAACACCTAAAAAATTTAAGTGAGCAATTTGCCCAACGTACTGTTTCTAAATTTTATTTAGCACTAACTAAAAGCGCACCTCAGCAAAAAACAGACTTGTTAGATCATTGGCATCGCAAAGAAAAAAAGAAGGCTGTGCTTGTCCCCGAAGGCACTGAGTTTGCAGAAAAAGCAATATTGGAGTATAACATTAAAACCCACGACAATTTTTTTCTATGGGAAATAAAACTACATACCGGAAAATTTCATCAAATAAGAGTACAATTAGCGAGTCTGGATTGCCCTGTTTTAGGTGATGAACTTTATGGTTCTACAGAACTCTATAAACCAAATGCTATTGCATTACATGCTGCAAAATTAACTATACAGCATCCCGTCATTCAAAAAGAAATGGTGTTTGAGGCCGAGGCAATAAATTTCTAAAAGAAATTGAGCCTTATTACTTAAACGAGGCTGGTTGTATACTTAAGTCTTCGCTCATTACATATATGAAGAGAGCTACAAATATCAAAACCATACCTACCCAAAAACGCCAATCATGATGCATCCTTTTCCAATACGGCCCAAGATGAGTAGGTCTGTTGAAATTCTTTTCATTCCGGAAACTGTGCTCGGGTTTGTTCATGAGATTGTTTTAAAAAGTGATGTGGCAAATAATATTTTTTTTGATTGCTGTAAGTTTGCTTTTTCATATAACTGTTATTAATAAAACAAACTCCAAACCATCGCACCACTACTTTGGTTTTTGAAATGAGTAATAGGTTTCGGTTTTGCTTTTAAAATACTGTCTACTTTTCGTTTATAGGTTACAATAGAGGTTTTGTTTTGATGCACAGCTAAAAATTTACTTACACACGCAGGACAAAGTGTTAGGCAAATGGCATTATCTATATTCATGTAAAGCACATTATCATAATCAATTTCTCTCCAATGATGTCCTCCCAAACAGCCGGAACAAATATCAAATGTTTTCATAGCAATAATTTTATTAATTATGGATACTATTAATTGTTGACTTGTCTGTTTTATTTTGAGATTCAATTTTGCCTCATCAGCATATCTTTCACTCTGTAATGGTCGGCTTTTAACAAGATATGTTGTTCGTTTACCATAAACTGCAATTCGCTATTTGTGTCCTGCAGTTTATTTTTTATCACATTGTTATATGTAGCAACAGTAATTACCTCCATATACTCGCATAAACCAAGGGTTCTTTTGTAATCTTTCGCTGTAAAGGCATCTTTAATGTCTATCCAGATATTTAAAAATGTACTGCCTGTTCTGGTTCCTTCCATTGGCATTCCGCCCAATTGCAACACTTCGCTGACAAGCTCTGTCTTGCATTTTTTAGCGGTATACATCAATTGAAAAAACAGTGTTTTCAAATAAACTTCTTTCGTTTCTTTTAAGGCAACTCCGTAACCTTGTATTCCTTCGTTGTTTATTTCGATTAAAGTATTTAGCGCTTCTATTGTTTGTTCCTTTTTCATGTTTTTAATTTTAAATGGATGTTATATAACAAAGTTGCAGCTAATTAAAAAGGAAAGCGTTATAGAACTTTTATAATAAGTTACATAATTACTTTATTTTTCAGAAAAGGGTACAAATACAAGATACCCGTATAGTCTCAGCATTTGCAGAAGAATTACTTGCTTTTTATAAGATTATTGTTTGTTTGTTTTGTGGTGGTTATTTTCCCACGCAAAAGCGACTAAAGATGTTCGCTAACAAATCATCACTGCTAACATCCCCCGTTATTTCTCCAAGCGCCTCTAAAGCATAGCGAATATCCTGCGCCAATAAATCGACTTGTATGTTTTTTCCTAAACCTTCTGCCACTCTGTAAAGTGCAGCATTGGCTTTACGCAGAGCATCGGCATGACGCGCGTTTGTAACAACCGTTTCAGTAATATTTACAGTGCGGCTATCAAACATAGCCACGAGTTTGGTTTTTAAATCATCTAAATACAAATTCATTTTTGCAGAGATGTACAAAAGATTATCAATTTCTTCATACTCCTTTTGTAAATCGCTTAAATCTTCTGTATCAATTTTATTGCAAACCGCAAGCACCTGAGAGTTACCTGTGTGTAATCTTATTTTATCTAACTCAAGCACTAAATCTTTTTCACTCAACTCATGTGCATCAAACAAATAAATAATAATAGCTGAATTTTTCATGGCATCAAGCGCTTTGTTTACCCCTATCTGTTCAACAACATCCGACGTATCACGAATTCCGGCTGTATCAATAAATCTAAACAACACGCCATCAATAGTCATTTCATCCTCAATGGTATCTCGCGTGGTGCCGGGTATTTCAGAAACAATAGCTCTATCATCATTTAACAAAGCATTCAGTAAAGTAGATTTTCCTGCATTGGGTTTTCCCACAATAGCAACAGGTATACCGTGTTTAATAACATTACCCAACTCAAACGATTCAATTAATCGCTCTAAAATATGTTGGATAGATAAAATTAAATTTTTTAATTCCGTTCTGTCGGCAAACTCTACATCTTCTTCACTAAAATCTAATTCAAGTTCAATTAAAGAAGCAAAATCAATTAATTTATTTCTAAGTATTTTTATTTTATTGCTAAAACCTCCGCGCATTTGTTGCATGGCAACTTGGTGCGATACGGCCGAATTAGAATGAATTAAATCTGCCACCGCTTCTGCCTGCGATAAATCAAATTTCTGATTTAAAAATGCACGCAAAGTAAATTCGCCGGGCTCGGCATTACGCGCACCCTGTGCATTTAAAAGCTGAATGATTTGTTGTTGTATAAACAAACTACCATGACAAGAAATTTCTATGCTGTCATCTCCGGTATAAGAACGCGGCGCTTTAAATAAGGAGACTAAAACCTCATCTATAATTACTCCTCCGGCACGAATTGTTCCGAAATGTATAGTGTGTGTTTCCTTTTCTTTTAAGTTGAACGGTTTCTCTAATTTGGTAAAAAAAACTTTCTCTACCATATCAAAAGCCTCATCGCCCGAAATGCGAATAATGGCAATAGGACCCGTGCCATGCGGGGTGGCAAGTGCCACAATTGTATCGCTGTGTGAAGTGTATTTGCTCATACTTTATAATGCTAAAGTAAGCACATTTTTTTAAATCGTCGTCTTTGACATAAATTGTCAGGGGTTTTAGGGCGTTCCCCCGCAATGAAAACAGGTTTATAATCGTAGTTTTTCGCGGGGTCGGGCTTTCGGCAGTCGCTTTTTTGACCAATGTCAGTTCGAGCGGAGTCGAGAACCGAGTTGATGCCTAATCTTTAGAAAACTTGGAAGCAAAAAGAGCTCCAACAATGCCTCAATCCCTAACGCAAATACTATAACTTCTTTTCATAAATCAGCAAAATCCCCGCCTGAATGACAAGCTTCAAAAATAAATTCCATTATAAGCCGGGCAGGTGCGGCTTATTAAAGCATAATTTTTATCTTAGCGCGATTTTAAATTTTACCATTATTTAAAAACGAAAACATGAGCGTATTAGTAAACAAAAATTCGAAAGTAATTGTACAGGGTTTCACAGGCGGAGAAGGTACTTTTCATGCCACACAAATGATTGAATACGGAACAAACGTAGTAGGCGGCGTTACTCCCGGAAAAGGTGGAACAAACCATTTAGATAAACCCGTTTTTAATACAGTTGCAGATGCAGTAAAAAGCACCGGCGCTGATGTTTCTATCATTTTCGTACCCGCTCCTTTTGCAGCAGATGCCATTATGGAAGCAGCCGATGCAGGCATTAAAGTTATTGTTTGTATTACAGAAGGAATTCCGGTAAAAGACATGATCTTAGCCAAAGAATATATTAAAGGAAAAAATTGTCGCTTAATAGGTCCTAACTGCCCCGGTATTATTACTGCAGGTGAGGCAAAAATTGGCATTATGCCCGGATTTGTTTTTAAGAAAGGCACAATAGGAATTGTTTCAAAATCAGGAACACTTACTTACGAAGCAGCCGACCAAGTTGTAAAAGCAGGATTAGGAATTACTACTGCCATTGGTATTGGCGGTGATCCAATTATCGGAACCACCACCAAAGAAGCAGTTGAACTTTTAATGAACGATCCGGAAACAAAAGGCATTGTAATGATTGGTGAAATTGGCGGACAATTAGAAGCAGAAGCAGCTCGCTGGATAAAAGAAAATAATCGTAAGCCGGTTGTTGGTTTTATTGCCGGACAAACTGCTCCGGTTGGGCGTACAATGGGTCATGCCGGTGCAATTGTTGGCGGGAAAGATGATACTGCAGCAGCTAAAATGGCCATCATGCGCGAATGCGGAATTACAGTGGTTGATTCTCCTGCTGTAATTGGTATTACAATGGCAGCTATTTTAAAAGGCGAAAAAGTTCCTGCATAACTGTATTACCCTCTCCCGTGAGAGAGGGCAGGGTGAGGTCGGGGTAAATGCTCAATTAAAGTATAATACCTTGTTATGAAACGAATATTCTTCTTACTCCTACTCTCTTCTCAACTAAAATCTCAAAACAATTTTTTTGATAAACTAATTGAGCAAGCTATTGCCCAAACAAAAATTGAAGTCAGTTACGATGCCGCTTACACACAAATTAAATATCCCAACGGAGATGTAGCTGCCAACAAAGGTGTTTGTACCGATGTAGTTATACGCTCTTACCGTGGCATTGGAATTGATTTACAAAAAGAAGTGCATGAAGACATGCTCAACCATTTTACCGAATATCCAACCTACTGGAAATTAAAAAAACCGGATAGTAATATTGACCATCGCAGAGTTCCTAATCTGATGGTGTTTTTTAAACGACACAATGCGCAAATCCCGATTACACAAAAAGCTGACGATTATAAACCAGGTGATTTAGTCTGCTGGAATTTACAAGGAAAAAACACGCCGGGAGGAATTACACATATTGGGATTATCATCAATCAAAAATCTATTGACGGAAAACGTTATTTAATCGCCCATAACATTGGCTCCGGAAATAAAATTGATGATATACTTTTTGATTACGTTATTATCGGGCATTACCGATATAAGAAATAATGCTGTCAGTTCGAGCGGAGTCGAGAACCTTCGAAAAACATATATTACCGCATCTCGACTTCGCTCGATGTGACAGTTTACTGTCACCCTGAACTCATTTCAGGGCCTTAAGAGATGCTGAAACGAGTTCAGCATGACGCAAGCCTAACTTTTATCTGTAATAATAAATTTATAATCTAAAATCAGATTACCCGAAACCTGCATATCACCTAAAGTTTTTGTAGCCGTTGTGGTTTTCGCTTTGTCGAGATTATTAAATGGCACAAAATCTTTATCATCGCGAATCTCCAGTTTCACTTTGTTTTCAGACAATATCATTTGCGTGATGAAATCTTTGGTATACATATTAAAATACCTGAAATTATGTTGCGTAAGATCAAAATTAGTGTAGGTAATTTCTTTGTGATTTTCGGGTTTCAAATCACTCTCATCGAGTATCTCTCTTGTTATATAATTCCGCTCGCCAAAAACAGTTCTTGTAATAGATTTATTTTTTGAAACACGTATCAATTCATTAAAGGCCTTCTTAATATTTTCTGGAGGCATGTGCAAAATAACGTGGTTACAAATCACAATATCAAAACTGTTATTCTCAAAAGGAATATCAAATACTCCTCCTTGTATAAATGAAGCGGTAGTGCCAAATGCTTTACGGGCCAAATCTAAATAATATACCGTAGGGTCTACTCCTGTATAATTAATATTTTTATCTACCATATTTCGCAAACTAACCAAGTAATGCCCTGCCCCACAGCCAACATCAAGTATCTTCATGCCGGGTTTATAAAATTCCTTTATAAGTTTTGAAATAGCTTTTGAAGAATTCATCTCTTCCGATTCCCCGGTGGCTCGTTTAAAAAGAAGTTCACCGTAATGTTTTTCTTCGTCCCAGTTATTCCATAATGCTTTTGGATTCATAGTTTTTTTATTTTTACAAATTTAAGAAAAGAAGGATGCAAAATTTAAAAGTCCATCGCTTTTAACAATTTACCTGAAACATTGGAATTTTTTTCGAAATAAGGATTTGTTTTTCCGCTTATTTCTTTACGTTTCTTTTCATCCGTTATAAGAGAAAACCATGTATCAAATAATTCTTCGCTATTCTTAACGCTTTTTGCAACACCCATATTTACAAGTTCAACCGCTTCAACATATTTTGTATAGGTACTTCCATAAAAAGCAACCGGCAATCCGTAAACTGCGGCTTCGAGGCAGTTATGAAGACCCCTATTAAATCCTCCACCTACATAAGCTGTAATACCATAACGATATAATTGCGATAACAAGCCAATCGTATCAACAATTAAAATATCATGTCGTTCAAAGTTTTGTTTTGAAGAATACCGTGCAAAAAATAAAGTAGAGTCGGTTTGCAGAATTAATTTCTCGGTTTGATTTATGGCTGCCTCATCTACTTCGTGCGGCACCAGCAATAATTTCAAACCCGGTTTTTTTTGTTTTAATTTTTTAAAAGTTTCCAAAACGAGTGCTTCGTCTTTTGGCCAGGTGCTTCCGGCAACCAGTACTTGCGAATTGCCGCAAAATCTTTCAATGGCAGGTAATGACGTTTTGTTTTTTGTTATTTGCATCACTCTGTCAAAACGCGTATCGCCGGCCACTTCTATATTTGTTAAACCTTGTTCTTTCAATAAAGTAAAAGAGTTTTCATCCTGTAAAAATATTTTCTTGTACGTTTTTAAAGAATCCAAAAATAGTTTGCCATAACGCCTAAAAAAATGTTGCTTTTTTCTGAACACGGCAGAAATTAAAAAAGTGGGTATGTTTTGTTTTTTTAATTCGGCTATGTAATTTAACCAGAATTCATATTTCACAAAAACAGCCGTATTGGGCTTAACAATAGAAATAAATTTTTTTGCGTTAGACGGAAAATCAATCGGTAAATAAAAAACGGCATCAGCTGATTCATACTCTTTCCTGATTTCATAACCCGATGGGGAAAAAAAAGTAAGTACAATTTTTATTTCTTTGTGCTGTGCCTTTAAATTTTCTATTACCGGCCGGCCTTGCTCAAATTCTCCCAAAGAAGCGCAATGAAACCAAATAACATTTGAATTTTTGTCAATCTTTTTTTCTTTAAGGATATTTTCAATGTGTTTGAAAATATTTTTTCTTCCACGCACCCATAACCTTGCCTTTGCATGAAACAAGGAAGCAGTTTGTATGCAACACCAATAAAAAAAGACAACGAGGTTATATACCCACATCCTTAATAATAATAAAATTCTTTAGGTGCTTTTTTATAGAGCGGCAACAACCAACCAAAACGAACACCATACATAATATCAAGCCTTGATTTAGTATCGGCTGCCATCAAATCATATTGATAAGAACGCAATCCTTTTGTAAACCCTTCCTGAAATTCAAAACCAAAATAAAAATTAGCAATCCGGTTCTGGCTAATAAACATATATCCTATAAACTGGCTACAGGCAAAGCCTCCGGTAAGCCTATCATATCCCTTTAAAAGATTGCCATGTATTTGCGGTAAATTACGGCCTACATCATAAATATTTACTTTGTGTTGCAAATAACCAAGTCCTGCCAACGCCATAATACCCGAGTTTTTATTATGCCCCAATTTATTAATGATTCCACCAAACATTCCATAAATAGAAAACCCTCTTTCGTTTATCCGCACGGCGCCCGGGTTTCCGTTTGCATCTGTAATTGTGTTATCGGGCGTGTAAAGATTAGACATAACTCTTTCTTTAACCTGCGTGCCAAAAAAATAATTGGCTTCAATACCAAACAAAATGTTTTTTCCGGTCTTATAAAGTACAGGAAGACCCACACTAATGGTAGGGCCAAATCGCGCAGCCATATCTGCGCCCGGAATTTGTCCCTCAAAGTGCAAACCCACAATAAGTACATGATAAACCGAATCTTTTAGTGATTTGCGTTGCGAAAAACCCCTTCCACTCACTAATACAAGTGCTAACAGTACTATAAAATTTTTCTTCATATATAGATAACTTGTTTTTGAAAAGCCATATGGAATACGCCAGTTTGAATAAGTATTTTCATTGATGTTTGTGTTTTTTCTGCAAACATGGCTATTTCATAAGGGAAAACGAAGATACGGCAAAAAAAACTATAAGTGAAAGCCAAGCTTTATTAACCGTTAAATGCCAATAAAATTCAAAATAAAAAGGAGGTTTTAACGTTTAACTTCCTATTTTTATCGAAGCATGTACAAGCTCTTAGGTTTTTTCTGGAAATACAATATGCCGCGTTGGTCTATATTGTGCATAGATGTTATAGTCTGTGCCTTCTCGCTTACCCTTGCTTTCTTTCTGCGTTTTAATTTTGCTTCTATACCACCGCACGAACTCAAAAATTTTCCCATCGCCTATACCTTGGTGTTATCGGTTCGCTTCTTAAGTTTTTTATTTTCTAAAACCTATAAAGGTGTTGTGCGTTACACGGGTGCGCGCGACAGCATACGGATTTTAGTGACAGTATTTGCCGGAAGCGTTTTTTTATTCATCATCAATCTGGTTACACGTTTCGTTGCCGGAAAATACTACATACCTCACTCGGTTATAATTATTGATGCCTTGTGTACGATGTTTATTATGATTTGTTCTCGTTTAGCTGTAAAAGCAATTTACTTTGAAAACAAAAACCCCGATAGAGAAAAAATAAACATACTTATTTACGGGGCAGGTGAATCGGGTATAATTACCAAACGCACTCTCGATCGTGATGCAGCCGTTAAATACAAAGTATTTGGTTTTATTGATGATGATTTAAAAAAGAAAGGCCGCAGTTTAGAAGGCACGTTTATTTATCCGCCCGAAAAACTGGAAGAACTTATTAAAGAAAATAATATAGAAACAGTTGTTATTTCTATTTTAAATATTTCTGCCTCACATAAAAACGAAATTATTGAAACCTGCCTGCAACATAATGTAAAAGTGCTGAGTGTTCCGCCTGTTACGAAGTGGATAAACGGAGAACTTAGTTTTAATCAGTTGAAAACCGTTGCTATTGAACAATTATTAGAGCGCGACCCCATAAAACTTGATGTATCTTTGATTGAAACACAAATACAAAACAAAACTATTTTAGTTACAGGTGCCGCCGGTTCCATTGGCAGTGAGTTAGTACGGCAAATGCTTCGCTTTCATCCTAAAAAAATTGTTTTGTTGGATAATGCAGAAAGTCCGCTCAATGATTTGGATTTAGAACTGGCAGAAAAATTTTCTCCCTCGCAATTTGAAGTAGTGATGGGCGATGTGCGCAATCCGGATAGAATGCACAACGTATTTAAAACATTTAAGCCTCAATTGGTTTATCATGCTGCTGCATACAAACATGTGCCCATGATGGAAAATAATCCATCAGAATCTATTTTAACAAATATATTAGGCACAAAAATAGTTGCCGAATTAGCTGTAGAATTTGAGGTAGAAAAATTTGTGCTTATCTCAACCGATAAAGCGGTAAACCCAACCAACGTGATGGGAGCTAGCAAACGCATTGCCGAAATTTTCACTCAATCATTAGGCAAGAAATCAAAAACAAAATTTATCACTACTCGTTTTGGAAATGTTTTAGGAAGCAACGGTTCTGTAATACCTCGCTTTAAAAAACAAATTGAGCAAGGTGGGCCAATAACCGTTACACATAGGGATATTACACGTTACTTCATGACTATTGCAGAGGCTTGTCAACTTGTATTAGAAGCTGGTTGTATGGGTAATGGAGGAGAAATTTTTGTTTTTGATATGGGCAAGCAAGTTAAGATTGCCGATTTAGCTCGTAAAATGATAAAATTATCCGGACTAAGCGAAGGGCGCGACATACAAATTATTTACACGGGCCTTCGTCCGGGAGAAAAATTGTACGAAGAATTATTGGCCGATACAGAAAATACACTGCCAACCCATCATCCGCAAATTCTTATTGGTAAAGTAAAAGAATACGGTTTTGAAGAAGTAAAAGAAAAAATTGAAAAACTGATTACTTTATTTGATGCGCAAAACAATATTGAAATTGTGGGGTGCATGAAAGAATTGGTTCCTGAGTTTAAAAGCAACAATTCTGTTTTTGAGAAGTTGGATAGTTAATTTACTCACTCCACTTAAACACCAGTATCTCTCCGCTATCTATACAAGGTACCAATAAAGTGTTTTCGTAAATATCAAAATCACTAGGGCTCTTTAAATCTTTATTATCCGTTAATATTTTATACGTTTTTGTAACAGGATCAACTTCCCAAATTTTACCGTGGTTGTAATCTCCTCCCCAATCGCTTATAATAAGTTTGTCTTTGTACATTTTTAGTCCGTCTAAATGACCCAGTTGCTGCAAAATAGTGCTGATTTTATTTGATTCCAAATCATATTCATATACACTGCCTTTACCCATTTTTTTATCCGCAAATCCGCAAACATACACTTTTCCTTTTCCTAAGTAAATTCCGTTAGCTCCTTCCATATCTTTATTAGAAAGGTTAAATATTTCTTTCGATTGAATCATAACAGCATACAACTCGTGATGATTTGTTGCGGTAACGAGAAGCGTATTCTCTTCCAACATGGCAACGTCATTTAAAAAAGCGCCTTTCCCGACAAAAGAAATTTCATCTGTCTTTTCGCCCGTTATTATATTAACAACAACTATTCGGTCAATATCAGTAATGTATAAAAAGTTTTTATCTGCTGTAATTCCCTTAGGTGCATTTAATTTAAATGTTTTATTAAATTTTTTTTTATCAGAAATATTTTTGAGCGAACATTTATATAAAACACCATCGCTATCAGCCTCAGAGGGTTTCATTTCTTTTCCAATGTCTGCAATAAAAACAGCGTCTTCGTTTACCACACAGACACATTCGGGATGTTTAAAACCGCCTTCTTTTTTTACAAACTCAAATTTTGATTGAGAAAATACAACAACCGGAAAAATAAGTACGAGTAGATACTTTAACATAAGGTAAATATAGCAAAAATCTCTAACCTCATTGTGAGGGATGTACGACCAAAGCAATCTCCCAATAGAACTAAGATTGCTTCACTTCGTTAGCAATGACAATTCCAATAAGCTTACTCATCAATCCACATAAAACCAGGGCTAATACCTGCTTTAAAAGTGTTTATAAAACTTCCATCAGGTTTGTAACGAAGTATATTACCATTTTGATTGTAATCTATCGCATCGCTTACATAAATTGTTTCATCATCGGGGTCAATACACAAACCGTAAAATGTCATATTACTTTGTTGTATAATAGATGAGGGTGGAGAAGAAGTTGCCATAATAGAAATTTTATATACATCTCCCATTAAATAATACAAAGTATTTCCCTGGCCATTTACTGAAAGTTTACTAATGGAATTTTGTGTAGTCTGTAGAGAGATATCGCTTTCAACTGAATCTGCAATAGGATTAATTTTTACAAGCCTCGCGGGAACATTGTTTGACGCATCTGCATTACAGCTAACCCAAAGTTTTTCGTTTTGATCTTTTACAATACAAGCATTTGGCGCATTAACAAAAATACTGTCAATAAGCATATCAGTAGAAGCATCAATTATATAAACGTATTTTTTTTTCATATTTGTTACAAAAACCTTTCCGTACGATTGTACCATTTGCTCTGTCCACCCGTCTATACGAATTGTTTTGCTGATTGCGTTTGTATTTGCATCAAGTACTTGGATATAATTCGTTTGATTAAGATTACCGGGTTTTACGTAATTGCTTACATAGGCCTTATTGTTGCTAACAAATTCCATATAACGCGGAGAAATAAACCCGGTTATAGTTACGAGTTTTATAAAATTTTTATCTGTCACAATAATTTTACATGAAGCATTTACTGCCCAAAAATATTTTTCATTGAATTTAACTCCGGATTCAATTACATCACCAATATATTGATTTGAATTGGCAGGTGTATACGCATCAGGTACAAGTGCCCCGCTTGAAGGGTCATATAAAGTAATGGTAGCATTATTTAAACCAAAATTACCTTCATTGCAAATAATTAATTTTTTAGCCGCGCTGATTGTCCCTGTTGGTTGAGGTTTTTGAGGGGGGACATCTTTTTTGCAGGATGTAAGAAAAAAAACAAAAATAATAATACACGTAATTATTTTTATTACACGGTTCTCGACTACGCTCGAACTGACATAATTCTGAATAGTGCTTTTCAAAAAGGTCATTGGCTAATAATTATTTTTTTGGTGAAAGATTTATCTTTCGTTTTTATTTGCAGAAAATAGATTCCACTTTGTAAATTACTTATATCGAAGGAAATATTCTCCCCCGTTTGAGAGATGCCGAAGGCAGAGGGAGCAGTCTCTGCCCCTAACACATTCGTAATTCGTAATTCGCAATCTGAAACCTTTATTTCATTCTGAATCCTGAATTCTAAATTCATAATTCCCTTTGTTGGATTCGGATACACAGAAATATTTTCTTCCAAATTATTCTCCGCAATTGAATTAGTTACAGTATGAATAACCCCAACCGCATCTAAATCAAAACCACTTGAAGCAAAAGCTGTTGGCCAGGGGTCATTTACTTTGTTATTATTTTTGTCGTAAGTGGCATACAAAGAATTAATACTTCCAACTACATCAATAATTTTTACATGTGTAATACTATTGATATTTAATCCGGTTATCCCTTGCAATTCAGCCAAATCAAAAGGAGTTCCGTACTGCGCTCTATATTTTCCCGCTAAATTATTAACGAGTTTTGCATCGCTTAATCCAAAAGCTCCGGTTTGTAATGTGTCTTGAATGTTACAAGTTGTCGGAAAACAAAAAAAATTAACTCCATCACTGCTTACTTCTACAAAGGCAAATTCCAGATAATCATCGCTAAACGAATTTTCGAAAACAGCGAAATCATTTCCCGGTCCATCTGTAATAGGTTGCAAGAAAGTGCAAATTGCTGTTCCGGCATCACCCAAACTAACAATCCCATTATCTGCAATACCAATAGCTTTGCTACTATCGCCTACTGTTGCTTTTGGTCCGGATAAATTTGAAATATCCTGCAAACCTCTTTGCAACACACAAAAATTTGCCCACTCAATAAACGCGGTGCTGTCTTTGTACATTGCCGTGGTTCCGGCCTGTCCTACCGCAGGGGCAAATTGCGAAAACACAAATTGCGCAAGAAATAAAAACAAAAAACTTAATTTCATTTTATTGTTTGATTAGTTTTTTACTAAAAATATTTCCTTCCACATTAAGTGTTACATAATAAATTCCCTCAGGCAAATCTTGCGTCTCTACTTTAAATTTATTTAACCCGTTAAAAGATTTAAAATTCTGCAGCAATAATTCTCTTCCTGTAATATCAAGCATTTTTAAACTGACAAAAGAAGGCGTTTCTGTTTGATAAGCGATTTCAAAAAAATCTTTCGCCGGATTTGGAAATAAATTAAGTTCTGTGCTTGATAAATAATTTTGAATTTCATTTGGATGTGTTGAAGCATTTGTAGTTAAATTATCAATACAAAAAAAGGCGGGCGTATTCATCATACCAGGTGCATAATTATCACTTGAGTGCAATGTAAAAAGTAAACTATCTGTAAAACCCGTGCTGTCTGTAAGTCCTAAATATCTTAAATCTATCCATATCCAGGTTTTTAAAATATAATCTTGCGCGTTATTTGTAAAACGAAAATCAGCTAAATAAACTTCAACGCTGTCGTGAAAAAGTGTGTCATGATAATAACGATTTACAGTAAGTTTAAACCAATCGGGATAAGAACCTTGCGGACAAGCACAATGAGTTCCGGTAGTGTCGCCAAATTTTTTCGCAAAAGAATCTCCGTATTCCATGCTTTTGTAAGCGTAAGTAGAATTAGTTACATACATTCCTAAAACAGGTTTTCCCAATGAGTTTCCCGTAAGTTTTATCATGGGATTAGGATGAATTGAGTCAAACACATCAACTTGTCCAACCGCAAAAACATTAGAATTGTTATAACCTTTATTTGCAATGCAGCCATACAAATTGCTGTAATCAGGCGCAGACGTAATAGTAATGCTGTCGTATAAAGCGCTTGCAGCCCAGCCCGACGACCAAAATCCGCCAAATGAAGTATCCCATTTTGTGAGTAAAAAAGCATTTCCACTGCTAAAACCGCTTCCACCCAAAGAATCATTGTAAACATGATTGTTTTGATTAGGAAGCGTTACGTTTTCGAAATCACTTATAACAGTTTGCGATTTCATTGTTAAAACTGTGCCAAATAAGGCAATTGATAGTAAAATCCTATTCATATTATTTATTTTTTGGTTTTTGATATTGTAAAATTATTCCCACTTTAAAATTTCGCAACGGCATTGGGTATTGCGTAACTGACTGGTAATTTTCATTCAATAAATTATTTCCTCCCGCAAAAATATTGAATAAAACATTCTTCATTACAAATGTTCTTGCAATTCTTGCGTCGAATACTTGAAATGGAATTAAATAATTATAATTATCAGAAGTCAGATAACGATAACCGGTATACGAATAAGCCAAACGTAACATCCAGTTTTTATATTCCAAAGAAAAAATTGCTGAACCGGAATACATGGGCACATAAGGCATTTGTCGGTTTACTGATTCATCGTTTTTCAAAGTAGTTTGTGTGCGACTCGATAAAACATAATTAGTAATTACATTGATAGCTGCTTTCAGATTTTTATTCTTAAAAGAAATTTCTGTATTTGTTTCTCCTCCCCTACTCCACACTTGTAAAATATTTTGCGGAGTCCACACGCCGTTTTTACCCGGTAACCAAATAATACAATTATTAATAGTACGATTAAAGATTGTTCCGGTAAATGAAAAATAAAAAGTTTTCACCTGATGGTTTAACTGCAAAGATTCTTCCGCGCTATAACCGTGCTCGGGTTTTAAATTCAAATTTCCTCCGGGGTTCCAATACAAATCATTTAAAGTGGGATAACGGTAAACTGTTCCTGCATTTACTTTCCACGTCAGCCATTTAAAAATACTCAGCGAACTTGTAAATCCTGTTGTTGGGACAAACGTAGTAGAATTAAAAAGTTCTTCTCGTCCATAAATACTAAGGTTGAGTTTATTTTTTCTCCAGGAAATATTTTGATACAACGCCACTCTTGAAATTTGTTTTTGAGTTGGATATCCCGAAGTGTCTCCTTCCGTTTTAGAAGTTCCTGCTGAAAGTGAATTCGTGCTCCCGGCAGTAATTGTAAAACCTTTGGGTAAGTAAAATTGTCCCTCTATATCAGCCATAAAAGTTTTAAACGCATTGGTTGAAAAAATAGCGTAGGTATTATTATTGTAAATAAGCGCTTCATTAAAAAATGCAGTTTTTGCCGAGATAGAATAGTTGTTTTGATTTAGTTTCCAATCCAACATAGCACGAAAAATTTTATCTTGTTGGTTTGCATCCTGCTTTACATCCGATAAAGTATAAGGTATTTGTCGGCCTGCGTCTTGTAACCATACATGCAAGCCAATTTGTTGTTTTGAATTTATTTGATACCCTACATCCTGCATCAAAGCATATTGTCTCGTCTCAGCATGTTTTTGTTTTGCAATACTTGAATCGTTTAAAAAATAATTGTATTGATTTTTAGATACGTCTCCTAAAATACGTGTGGCACTACTCCACTTACCCGAAGAAAAATTTACCGATGCCCAGTGTGTAATATTATTTAAAGAAGAATATGTTGAGGAAGCGCGAACCACAAAAGCAGAATTATTTTGTGCAGCCGATTGTAAATTCAAAGCTCCTGCCATTGCCCCACTGCCCCAATAACCCGATAAAGCTCCTTTTTGCAAAGAGATTGAATTAAAAAATCCGACAGGCAAAAGAGAAATATCAGCTTGTCCCAACATTGGGTTATTAATGTTCATGCCATTCCAGATAACAGCAGTTTGCTGGGCACTTGAACCTCTTACCGATAAAGAAGCAATGTTAGCCGGCCCGTAAGATTTTACAAGGCAAACATTTTGTTGCAATAGTAATTGCGACATACTTGAAGCAGAAAAAATATTTCTTGTTGTAGAATCAATTTTTATTTGCGAGAAATTTTCGGATGCGTTTTTACTTCGGTAATCAACAATACTAATTTCAGTTAATAAAATAGTATCTTTCGTTTGCTGTGCGTATGAAACAAAACACAACAAATTAAAAATGCACAAAGCACAATATATATTGCTTAACTTTTTCATTTGCCTGAGCCTTTGTCCACGAAGGCTTTTTCGCATTATTGCTTTTGGCAGGTCTTCTGACTCCCTCTCTTTGCCTTCCCGTCCGCCTAAGACGAACAGTGGCTTGAAGTTTTTGTTTCCTGATCCCGAATAGCTATCGGGACAGGACGAGGATACAGCAGCGGGCACTATTGCCGGTTCTAACGGCATTCCCTTTTAATCTTTCTGTTAAGAAATCAAACAGAAAAAAACCAAATGCAGTGCGAATATAGCAAATAGATATTACTTTTGTCGAAAATCGACTCCTTTGGAGCAGTCTCTTATGGCACTACTAGTTAAAAAATCGAAATTACCCGGAGCAGGCAAAGGCCTGTACACAACCAAGCCTTACAAAAAGGATGATAAAGTAATTGAATACCGCGGTGAAATAATCGGGTGGACAGAATACAACAAACGTGTTGCGCGAAATGAAGACGGTTATCTTTTTTATTTCAATCGAAATAAGTGTGTAGATGCATTTAATACACCGCAATATAAAGCTCGTTTTGCAAATGATGCCGCCGGTATGGTTCGTATAAAAGGAATTCGAAATAATAGCCATTACGAAATACACGACGATAAATGTTATATTGTAGCTGCACGCGACATTAAAGCAAGAGAAGAAATTTTTTGCGATTACACTAAAGATTACTGGAAGTGTGTACGTTATAATATCCGTCTCAAAAAAAAACAGGAAAAGTCTAAAAAAGCGAAGGCTGCCAAGCGCTTAAAGAAGTAGTTTTTAGGCATATAACTAATTCATCTTTTTAGTCTGTAAAAAAGCCCGTTTAAGCGATAATATTTCGAGTGTTTAAATAAATTGTTACCTTTGCAGGCGATATTTATGTTAAACTAATTTTAACTATATGGCCACTCATACCGCAGGCTCAAAAGTAGTTCACGAAAGCATGTTTGATTCGGTTTTGGCTCGTTTAGATGCCGCTGCAAAAATAATGGGTCTTTCTGAAGAAGTTGCAAAAGTTTTACGTAATCCACAGAAGTTAGTAAAGGTAAGTTTGCCGGTTACAATGGATAATGGGAAAATAGAAACATTTGAAGGTTATCGCTGTATTCATTCAACATATCTAGGCCCTTCTAAAGGCGGCATTCGGTATGCAATGGATGTTTGTCAGGATGAAGTGATGGCTCTTGCTGCATGGATGAGTTTTAAATGTGCCGTTGCTAACTTACCTTACGGTGGTGGTAAAGGCGGCGTTAAATGTGATCCGCGTAAACACAGCGTTGGCGAATTAGAAAGAATTACGCGTGCCTACACAAAATCAATGAGTGATGTGTTTGGCGTTAATAAAGATATTCCTGCACCCGATATGGGAACCAGCGGCCGAGAAATGGCCTGGATACTTGATGAATTTAATAAAATTGCCGGCGAAGATTCTCCCGGTGTTGTTACAGGAAAACCAATTGTTTTAGGTGGTTCATTAGGACGCGATGCTGCTACCGGGCGCGGAGTAATGGTTGCTACATTAGCTGCTCTAAAAAAATTAGGCTTAGATAAAAATAAAGTAACAGCTGCGGTACAAGGTTTTGGTAATGTAGGTTCGCACGCTGCACGTTTGTTAAGTGAGCAAGGAATTAAAGTTTGTGCCATTGGTGATCATACCGCAACTATCTGGAACGAAAAAGGAATTAATATTAAAGCTGCTTTAGATTATGTAAAAAGCAACAGCAATACTTTAAAAGGATTTACAGGAGGCGTTGAAATAAAAGGAGAAGAATTACTTACTGCTAAGGTTGATGTTTTAGTTCCTGCTGCTTTGCAAAATGTATTGACAGAAGATATTGCATCTCGTATACAAGCACAATTAGTGATAGAAGGTGCTAACGGGCCAACTACTCCTGAAGCAGATGAAATTCTAAAAGAAAAAAACATTATTGTTGTCCCTGATATTTTAGCTAACGGTGGCGGTGTTACTGTTTCTTATTTTGAGTGGGTACAAAATAAAATGGGTTATTACTGGACAGAGAGCGAAGTAAACGAAAAACATGATTTAAGCATGGAAACTGCTTTTGAAAATGTTTGGACTAACGCCCATGAGTACAAAACTACTATGCGTATTGGTGCTTATATTACTGCACTTAAAAAAATTGAGCAGGCCGTTAAGTTGAAAGGCTTCTTTTAGTCATAGGCAAGAGCCGAGACGCAAGAATAAAGATTAAGCCCGATATATTTCGGGCTTTTTTCTTTTATAGAGGCACAGTCTTGCTTCTTTACTCTTGCTTCTATTTACTATCTTTGCGGCTATGTTACTATTTTTATGTGGAATGCCCGGAAGCGGTAAAACAACCGTAGGAAAAGAACTTTCCAAATTACTTAACTCAAATCTTATTGATTTGGATGAATACATCGCTAAAAAAGAAAAATTAGCTATCCCGATAATTTTTAAAACCAAAGGTGAAGATTATTTTAGAAAAGCTGAGAGCGCTTCTTTAAAAGAATTACTTGCAAAAAACCATAATGCGGTTGTATCAGTAGGTGGTGGCACACCCTGTTTTGGTCAGAATATGAAAATTATGAGCGAAGGTGGGAAATCAATTTATTTAAAAACTACACCCGTAACGCTTTGTCATCGCTTAGAAGGAGATAAAAATATTCGTCCTCTCTTCTCAAAATTTAAAGGAGAAAAGCTAAAAGAAAAAATTGAATCGATGTTAGAGCATCGCGAAAGACATTATTTAAAAGCAAATTTTAGTTTAGATACAGAAGGAAAAACTGCCATTGAAGTTGCAAAAGAAATAGCCGCACTTTTTTAAAAGACAGCGTTAGTCCCGGTCATTTTATACATTACTTTTCGCCCATTTTTATTTTTTTTACCATTGATACAATTTCGTTTATTACAAGTTTGGGTTCATCTTCATAAATGAAGTGTCCGGATTTGTCTGTAAAGATTAGTTTTATTTGAGAGGCAGCTTTTAAATAATTAGTAAGCAAGTCAACTTTAATGTTATTTTCATCTTTACTGTATTTGTCTTTTGTTATTTGGTTTGAAGCAAGAATTGTAATTGGAATGTTTAATGGAAATTTTTTGTCTGCAATTGATGCCGAATCCGGTGCTTTGAACTCATTTCTAATTGTTGCTGAATATTTGATACTGTCATTGCAGAATGAGTTATAATAGTTGTCAAATTCTATTTTCTCCTTTTCTGTTCGCAACAATCTTTTCTTCCATCTAAGTTCAGGAATGGCAGGGTCAATTAAAATTAATCCACACACCCTGTCAGGATATTTGTTTACAAAATAACGGGCAATCAATCCGCCTCTGGAGTGGCCTACCAAAATAACCGGCTTATCTAAACCAACTTTATCCAAAATTTCTTTTAATTCATTAGATATATTTTCAAGGTTACGCTCATTGCCTAACGACTCCGATTTTCCAATTCCGGCTCTATCGTAACATAATGTTCGTGTTGTCTTTGATATTTTGTTTTGAATTTCAAAAAAATCATCCATTGAAGGACCGAGACCTGCCACAAATACAACAACCGGATTGCCGACTCCTTTGTTTAAGTAGTATTGCTTTTTACCATTTATTTCTACGAACTGTATGTAGTCTTTGCGCGATTGTTTGTCTGCGAATGAAAAGCAAATTAAGGAGAATAAAATTATTTTAAATCGTATCATTTTTATAATTGCACCTAACTAGCCGGCTATGTTTACTTATAAGCGTTTTCAAAAGCATATCAAATTTACCATTTTTATATTAAAATAGTTACAAAAAATATTTCCGTAATTACTTCTTAAAAATTAATTATTTCCTTCCGGTCTTGTTAAGTTAGCATCTTCCGCTTCCTTTTGTTTTTTAAATTCCATCTTACCAAATTTGTAAGTGAAGTTTATTCCGAATGAACGATAAGGCAATTGACGGACATTGTAAAGTGTAAAATCAGGCCCGTTAAGTTCTGTTTTTTGATTTACATATTTATTAAAAGGATTTGTTGCTGTTAAAGCTAAACTTGCCTTTTTATTCCAAAACTGTTTTCTAAATGCAAAATTATAAGTTGTAAATGAAGGCATTTTACCCTGCACATTTATTCTGGGCGAATTAAAATTACCAAACAACTCAATCACTAAAGTATTACTTACCTGATAGGAGGCATTAAGATTAGCGCGATAATTAAAACCACTTATGTTACTATTGGGTGCAAGATAATTGACTATATATCTTTGGAAAGCCGCTATATTAGAACGTAAATTTATTTTTTTAGTGATGGGATAAGAAACAAACAGGTTCATTCCTATATTGTCTTCCTTGCCAATATTTTCCCGTGTAGCAACCGTTACATTCGAATAAGTTGAATCACCGATTTTATAAGTTGGAAAAAATCTTGAATAAGATTGTATATCATCTCTATTACCGCGATAAAAAAGAGCCACATTAATATTAGCGCCTTTTTCAAACGATTTGTTATATCCCAATTCGATATTATGAGTCAGCTCAGGTTTTAAATTTGGATTACCGGTGGTAATGTTTTTAGGATCGCTCAAATTAAAAAACGGATTTATATCTCTATAATCCGGTCTTTGTATGCGATAAGAATAACTAAGTTTTATAGTATGATTATTTTTAAATTTATGGGAAATAACTCCGGAAGGAACAAACATGCCGTACGGATTTATATTTACATTTCCCACATTGGAAAAATTTGCTTTGGTTTCGGTGTACTCATAACGGCAACCCATTTTGACATCCAAAAAATTAAATAATTTATAGCTTGCTGATAAATAACCCGCATAAATATTCCTTCCATAATTTAAAGAAAGTGATTGAGAATTATTAAAATCATAATTTTTTGAATTTGTATTCAATAAAAATACATCCGATTGGCTGCTAATTTGGTACAAAACAGTTTTAGCACCTGTTTCAAGAATAAAATTTTCACTTAAGGGGTGTGTATAGTCAACAGAAATATTTGTTTGGCTATTAACACCCGGGTTATTTGCATACGAACCATTAAATACCGAATCAGGAGTTACAAATTTCTGTATTTGATTATAGTAGGAATAATTATTCCCATAGGAAGAAGTGTATAAAATATTTAATTCCCGGTCTTTCTTTTCAAAAGTCTTTTTATAATTCAAACTCCAATCGTACGTTTTAGAGTTAGATTTATTGGTGGCATTAATCACATTCGTTACATCAGAAAGCACATTGCCTGCTGAATCCTGAAATTTTGATTGGCGGTTGGTGATTCCAATATTATTATTTCCAAAATAATTATAACTAAGAGAACCTGTAATGCTATTTTTTTCTTTAATTGTCCAATCAAAACTTACACCTGTTTGATAACCACTCCTGTTAAACTGACTTGTACCATCCTGTAATAAATGAGAAGATTGCAAAGAAGGATATTGCGTTAATCTATCCATGCTGTTAAGGGTAGTAGAATTTAATTGCGCATTTCCGCTAAAAAAAGTACTTACGCCGAAATTTCCTTTGCGCGCACTTAAATTTATGTTGCCATTTTCTAAACGTGTACCTCCCGAGAGAGAAACGTTTCCATTAATTCCCTGCACAGTAGTTTTTTTCATTATAATATTTATAATTCCGCCCGTTCCTTCGGCATCATATTTTGCACCCGGACTCGTAATAATTTCTATACTTTGAATTTGACTTGCCGGAATTGATTGCAACACACTTGCCAGATTATTTCCAAAAATACTGGAAGGTTTTCCGTTAATTAAGAAACGAATGTTTGAATTTCCCTGCAGCTCAACATTACCATCAACATCAACCGATACTTGCGGTACTTTTTTTAACATGTCTGTAGCAACACCGCCCTGAGAAGTAAGATCCTTATCGGCATTGTACACCATTTTATCAATTTTCATTTCGATAAGATTTTTTTCGGCGCTGACAGTTACTTCTTTTAATGATGTTGTTTTGTTTACCAATTTAAAATCCCCAACAGAAACAGTTGAATTTGATTTACTGATAACTATATTATTTTTAGCGCCGGTTTTATATCCGATAAAATAGACAAGCATTTTGTAAGTGCCGTCAGCAATATTATTTAATTTGAATTCGCCCTTTTCGTTTGTTGTAGTACCGTTTACTACTTTATCATTTTCCTGTAAGAGTAAACTTATCGTTGCATAATCAACAGGCTGGCCCGATACCGAATCTAAAATTCTACCCATAATCTTTCCTTTCGCATCTGTTGAGGGTTGCTGCGCTTTTAACATAAAAGCAAACGATAGTAAGAAAACCAGGAAAGTTGTCCTTTTTATAGAATTAGAATAAGAAACATCAAAAATCATCAAGATTCTTAGTTAAAAGCCGCAAATATAGCGAGGAATTCTGTCCCAAATCTGTAGAAAAAATGGTTTCAATTAATAGCCCCTTATTCTGAAAAACAAGTGTGCTATTCAGAATAACAGAGAAATATTTCTCACGCATATTTTATTTAACATTTTTAACAGATTTTGATTTACCGTTCATGTTTTTTTCTTGCCTCCAAACGTTGCTTTAACACGGTACAATTAGTTTACATTGACTTTGCATCAATCCTATCGTAACTTGTAGTTATTGAAGGTGAACACCTTAAAGGAAATTGGAAATTCTGTCCAAAAAATCCTTAACCGCTTTCCGAGAATTTAATTAATCATCAATTAAAACTTTGAAAAATGGAAACGAAAAATTACTCCGTTAAATTATTTCTTTTTGCATTGCTGTTTTCGGCACAGTTTTCTAATGCTCAAGGAAACGACAAGTATTCTGATGAAGAGGAAGAATCGGTACAATGCGGCGGCACCGAACGTTGGTCGGTTAAGGTGCTTACTGATGCTGCTGAGAGCACCATTAACTTCACCCCGATTGTTACTACAGTAAATGGTTTGGTTAGCATTGTTACTCCTGCACCAAGTACAAGTATGCCTCGTTACGCAGGTGTAGAAGATAAGACCTACAAAGTAGTTTGTCGTGTTACCTTAAAAAAATCAGAAACAGATAACGATTACCATTTAGTGTTAAGTGATGGTACACACACGCTGATTGGTGAAATACCGGACCCTACTTGCTCAGCGGCATCTTCTTCCGCTTTTACCAGTCAATATCTTGCTGCAAGAAATTTTGTTGATACATATATTGGCCCGGGTAATGTAAGTAGTATAAATATAGGACTCGTAGAAGTATACGGGGTTGCTTTTGTAGATCCACCACACGGACAAACAGGTAAAGCCCCTAACAATCTTGAAATTCATCCTATACTAAGTATTAAGTTTGCTACTACAACGGACATTACTGTTGTTGAAGAGAAAGTATTATCGGTTAGTGTATCGCCTAATCCTTTTAGAGAAAATTTAAAAGTTAATGTGGTTTCTAAAGCAGCTAATTTAAAAAAGTGCAGTCTTCAGCTTTTTGATTTGATGGCTAACAAGGTTGCAGAATTTGATTTACCTGTTAAGGGGAAAAGGGAAATAGCAGAAATGATAAATACTACAAACGTTGCTCCAGGCACTTATATTTACAGAATAGTTAATGATGGAAAACCTATTTATGACGGAAAATTAATTTCTGTCCCCAGTAACTAATAATTCAATTTATTAGTTTGTAAATAATTAATATCCCAACTTCTCTCTCACCCTTTTTAAAACAGGTTGGTTTATTTTGCGTGCTTTTTGCGCGCCTTTTGCAAGTTCTGCTTCCAGTAAAGCAGGGTTATTCATCAATGAAAAATATTTTTCGCGAGCAGTTGCAAATTTATCCATCAAGACAGCAAATAAATCGAGTTTTGCGGGCCCATAACCATAATTTCCTTGTAGATACTTAAATCTTAACTCTTGTATTTGAAGAGGAGTTGCCACTAATTTATACAAAGCAAAAACATTGCAAGTATCAGGGTTTTTTGGTTTCTCTATTGGTGTAGCGTCAGTTACAATACTCTTCACTACTTTATTCAATTCCTTTTCAGGAAGAAAAATATTAATAAAATTGTTCAGCGACTTACTCATTTTTTGTCCGTCAGTACCCGGCACTATCATTACCTCTTCCTGAATTTTTGGTTCAGGCACAACAAAGGTTTCTCCGTATTGATGATTAAATGCTTTTGCAATATCTCTACTCATTTCTAAATGCTGTAATTGATCTTTACCAACAGGAACGAAATTTGCATCATACAATAAAATATCGGCAGCCATTAAAACCGGATAGGTAAATAATCCGGCATTTACATCGCTTAACCGATTTGATTTATCTTTAAAGGAATGTGCATTGGCTAACATTGGAAAAGGAGTAAAACAATTCAAATACCAAGTAAGTTCGCAAACTTCAGGCACATCACTTTGTCGGTATAAAATATTTTTCTCTGTATCAAAACCTAAAGCAATCCAGGCGGCTGCTACACTTAAAGTACTGCTGCGTCGAAAGGCCGCGTCTTTTACGGTAGTCAGCGAATGCAAATCGGCAATAAACAACAGCGCTTCATTTTTAGAATCCTTGCTCATTTCTATAGCCGGAAGCATAGCTCCTAAAATATTTCCGAGATGTGGAACATTGGTACTTTGTATTCCGGTAAGTATGCGAGACATAATTTTACTGTTCTTTAAACAAAACAAAGGTACGATTATACAGGTATTTTGAAAGCACTTATTTTTTTGCTTCGGCAGCTATCTTTACCGTATCAAGTAATGCCTTGTTAGTAAGTGCCCACTGTATCAGTAAATTTTGTTCTTGCTCTGTAAGAATAGCGTTTCTATGTATAATTGTATAAGAGCTGAGCGGCATCTCTTTCTCTTCTATTTGCTTAGCTATTTCTTCCAGTTTTTTTAATTTACGACGTAATTTGTAGGTATTAAATTTTGAAAAATTAAGTTCGCCCGTTCCTTCATTTACGTGATGGTTTAACCACCAACCGATTGGTTGTATGTTAGTGTACCATGGATAGTTGGTGTTATTTGAATGACAATCATTACAAGCCTTTTCCAAAATATTTTTTATTTCGACAGGAACATTTACAGAATGAGAAATATCATCATTTGTATAAATTTCACCCAAATTTTTAGCGGGTCTTATAAATTGAATACTAATCAATATGACAATAACTGCCCAAAGTACTTTTTTCTTTTTGCTCATAAAATTTATTCTTTAACTTGAAATCATTATAAATTAGTTCGCTAATTCAGCTTCGAAGATAATATCCATTTTCCACAAAGTCTTACTTTTTATAAGAACTCCAGATTTGCTACAGATTTATAGCTGTATATTTATCCTGTGAAATAGGCACGTACCAAATATGCAAAACAGAAGAAAAACACGTGACGTATCCCATATGACAATAAAAAAACAAATTATTTGCATATGAAAATTTTACTCATAGAAGACGAGCCGGAATTAAGGAAATCAATTAAGCTGTACCTGTATCAGGAAGGCTACGTGGTTGAATCGGTTGCAGATTATGTAAAAGCGACTGAAAAAGCAAGTGATTATGACTATGATTGCGTTTTAGTAGATATTACTTTACCGGGCGGAAACGGATTAGATATTGTAAAGCAATTAAAAAATAATAATTCAAAAGCAGGAATAATAATTATATCGGCTAAAAATTCTTTAGATGATAAAATTGCAGGACTTGATTTAGGCGCCGATGATTATTTGCCTAAACCTTTTCATTTATCGGAATTAAACGCGAGAATAAAAGCCTTGATACGACGTAGAAATTTTGAAGGCAACAAAGCCCTAATCGTAAACGAAATTACTATTATACCCGAAGCGCGAAAAGTGAGTGTGAAAGAACAGGAAGTTTCATTAACAGCCAAAGAATATGATTTGCTTTTGTTTTTCGTTTCCAATAAAAATCGAGTTCTATCAAAAAACTCAATAGCCGAACATTTGTGGGGCGATGATACCGACCAGATTGATAGTCACGATTTCATTTACACTCATTTAAAAAATTTACGCAAAAAATTAAGTGAAAAAGGTTGTGAAGATTATATTCAAACGGTTTACGGAATAGGTTACAGTTTTAAAATTGGGTCATGAAGCTAATCAGTAAAACTATTTTGTATTATTTATTAATAAGTTTGCCCTTATTGATTATTTCGGGTTATATTTCGTATTACCTCATTAGAGGCGAAGTAAGAGAAGGTACCGATAATTCTTTATGGAAAGAAAAAATAAATGCCGAAAAATTAGTAAAATCATTTGTCACTCCACATAATGTCACGTTAAGTTCTGACGGCATGTCGAAAATTACTATTAGTAAAGCAACCGCGTCAAATTATTTTTTTTCGGATACGTTGATTTATGATAGAGAAGAAGATGAAAATGTAAATCATCGTATTCTCAACACTTATTTTAAAGTAAATGAAACTACTTATTTAATTACGCTTGCGAAACCTACCTTTGAAGAAGATGCGCTTATTGCAGGCCTTGTTTCTTCTTTGTTGATGGTAATAGGTTTTTTAATGTGTTCGTTTTTTGTAGTAAACTGGCTCCTTTCAAAATGGCTTTGGAAACCGTTTTACAAAACTATTCACGATTTAAATCAATACGATTTAAAAAATAATACAGGAACAGATTTTTCTTCTTCAAAAATAAAAGAGTTTAATCAGTTGAATGAGGCATTGAATAAAATGACAAACAAAATTTATACCGATTTCATCCATCAAAAAGAATTTACAGAAAATGCAGCTCACGAAATGCAAACACCGCTTGCAGTTATGAAGGCTAAACTGGAGTTACTCATTCAATCACCCAATTTAAAGGAAGAAGAAATGAATCAGCTACAGGCAATTGATACTTCAGTGAGTAAATTGGCCTCTTTAAACAAAGCGCTGCTTTTACTGGCAAAAATTGAGAACAACCAATTTAAAGATAGCACAGAAATAAGTTTGCAAAAAGTAATTGAAAAAGTAATAGAAAATTACGAAGACATCATCGAATCAAAAAACATTTCGATTGAAAAAAAGTTTACTGTTGATTTTAAAATAAAGATGAATCCCATATTGTGCGACGTGTTAGTTTCAAATTTAATTCAAAATGCCACAAGGCATACTATTACCGGAGGTGCTATTAAAATAGAATTGACTGCTAACACACTCCTAATTTCCAATAGCGGAAATCCGTTGAACATAAAAGCGGAAGAGCTATTTGATCGTTTTAAAAAGAATGATTCCTCTAAAGAATCATTAGGGTTGGGTCTATCTATTGTAAAAAGTATTACAGACCTCTATAATGTTAAAATAAGTTATAGTTTCTCGAAAAACCTTCATTCGTTCTCACTTATTTTCTTTTCACAGAATTAAAACAGAATTGAGGTCTAGGTTTGAATAAAATATTTTTATGAAAAGAATTGTTTTACTACTCGTCCTTGGATTTTATTCCACTCTTTCAGTCGCACAAAACGACACCTTAAAAAAACTTCCGTTTGCTATTTCGCAAGAAAAAAAATTACCGGATGATGAACTGGGCGATAAAAAAGAAGGTTTGTATGTTACAGGAATTCCCGACATCAGCTCTGACCCAATTAACGGATTTGGCTATGGAGCAGAAGGTTCTTTGTTTTTTAATGGAAAAAAATCCGATCCGTTTTTTGCCTACACACCTTATCGCGCTGAATTAACTGTTGCATTATTCAATACAACAAAGAGTGCACGCGAAGCAAAACTGGGATTGGATATCCCTTATATTTTCAATACCAAATGGCGTTTACGTACCGAAGCAGCTTATGAAATAAATCCAAATTTTTTATATTTTGGTATAACAGAAAATTCCTTAAACCCATTAAGTTATTATTCGGATACTACAAATACTAATTCCCTCGTAAATAATGCTTCTTACGGAAATTACGAAAATTCGCTTACAGGAAGTCAAACCGCCTATAACACTTACACAAAAACAGAAGCTGTACTTAATGTGAGTGTTGAACGTTCTTTCATGGAAGGAAAACTGCGCACACTTGCAGGATATGAAATTGCGCAAATTGATATTACTTCTCCTCTAAACAACAATTCGGCAGTGCGTAAAGATTTTAATGCGGGAAAAATAAAAGGATTTGGCACCAATACAATTTCATTAGTACAATTAGGGTTAATATACGATACTCGTGATTTAGAAACAGATCCTACCAAAGGGGTCTTTGCGGAAATTACACATGAAATTTCTGCAACTGCTCTCGCATCAAAATTTAATTTCAGTAAAACTTTTATTCATGCTAACGGTTATTGCCAGGTTCTTCCTTCGGTATTTAAGCGAATGATACTTTGTGGTAGCCTGGGTTTAAGTTTCACAAACGGCAATGCTCCTTTTTTCGAATACCCTGATGCGTGGAGCTCAGAAGGAGATATTGATGGTTTGGGCGGAAGCAAAACTTTACGCGGTTATAAGCAAGGCAGGTTTGCAGGGCCGGTAATGCAGTATACAGATGTTGAAGTGCGATATAGATTTATGCAACTTAAAATGCTGAAACAAAATCTTGTTTTTAGTGCTGTTCCGTTTTTTGATACAGGCGCCATTTGGGACAGCGTTGACAGAATTGGTGAGTGGGAAAATTTAAGATACTCCGAAGGTTTAGGATTAAGAATTGCATGGAATACCAATACGATTTTACGTTTTGATTATGCCATTTCGAAAGAGGACAAACAATTCTTTTTTCAACTCGGTCACACTTTTTAGCACAGATTTGCTTCAGAATCGGGTTGTAGTATTGTATCAGAAAACAAACAACTAATTTAACTCTAAAAAATAAAAAGAAATGAAAAACACAATCATCACAGCAGTGGCCTTTGTATTTGTAGTAAATACAGCATGCGCACAAAAAGTAAAAGAAGCTGAGGTTCCTAAAGCCGTAGTAACATCTTTTCAAACTAATTTTAAAGGAGCTAAAGTTGAAAAATGGGAAAAAGAAAAAGACGGCGGCTACGAGGCAGGATTTGATTGGAATAAAGTAGAAACATCAGCTACTTTCAGTGCTGACGGAAAATTAATGGAGACCGAGCAGGAAATTAAAGTAAGTGTGTTACCAAAAACCGTAACTGATTACATTGCTAAAAACTATGCCGGACAAAAAATTGCTGAAGCCGCAAAAATTACCGATGCTGCCGGAAAAATGATGTACGAGGCAGAAGTGAAAAAAGGTAAAGAAGAAATGGATTTGCTTTTTGATGCAAGCGGCAACTTCATAAAGAGTGTTGTTGAAGCACCAGAAAAAGGCGATAAAAAAGATTAATTTTTTTAGTTTTTAATTTGAAAAGTCCCTTTACAAAATAAAGGGACTTTTTTTACTATTTAAAATTCAGGGAAATTATTGTTTTATTATTTTTCAACTTAAAATCTGTACCGTTTACTAGGGTTGTGCCTATACCATTCCGGTTGTGTGGGTTGTTGCAAATCTAATTGCCTTGCATATTATAAATTGTTTTTTTCGATATTGCTGTAGTGCATCCCATTAAACTGGCTAAAATTATCGACAAATTGATTTTTTTACATCCTTGCGCCTCATAGTGAAAAATTAACCTTGCATAGCTTAAAAAAATAAATACCTTTATAAGATTAAACCATTAAAAATACTATCATGAAAAAATTAATTACATCCGTAGCCATTGCCATTGCATTAAATGTAAGCGCACAAACAATATGTTTTAGTCCTTCTGCAGGCTCACCCTTAGCGGCAGGTAATGCTCCTTATTCTGCTATTAGTGCAGATTTTAATATGGATGGCTTTGCTGATTTGGCAACAGCTAACTCAGGATCAAACAATGTATCGGTATTATTGGGAACAGGCACAGGCACATTTAGCGTGGCTGTAAACTTCACGGTAGGCACCAGTCCTTTTTCTATTGTTAGTGGAGACTTTAATAAAGATGGTAAACCCGATTTAGCCACCGCTAATAATGGTTCAAATAATGTATCTATATTATTGGGTAATGGAGCAGGAAGTTTTGCTGCCGCAGTAAACTTTACAGTAGGCGCGGGTACAGGTCCTTCTGCAGTTATTAGTGGAGATTTTAATGGCGATACAAAGCTTGATTTGGCTACGGCTAACAATAGTACAAATAATGTATCTATCATATTGGGTAATGGCTTAGGTAGCTTTGGTGCTCCAACAAACTTTGCAGTAGGCTCGGGCGCTCGTTCCATTACTGTTGGAGATTTTAACTTAGATACCAAGCTTGATTTAGCAACCGGTAATCGCACTTCAAACGATGTATCGGTACTATTAGGTACGGGTACAGGCACATTTGGAGCGGCTGCTACGTTTGCGGCAGGTTCTCAACCTCGCGGCATAAGCAGTGCCGATTTTAATAATGATGGTTATAAAGATTTAGTAACAGCCAACAGTGGTTCAAACGATGTAACGGTATTATTAGGCGGAGCCGCAGGAACTTTTAGTGCTGCGGTTAGTTATGCCGCAGGCACGGGTCCTCGTTCCGTTACCTTCGCAGATTTTAATGCAGATGGATTTAAAGATTTAGCGGTGGCTAATGGTACTTCAAACAATGTATCGGTATTAGCGGGTACGGGCACGGGTACGTTTGCAGCGGCTGTAAACTTTGCAGTAGGTAGTACTACTCCTTATTCTATTATAAGTGCCGATTTTAATGGAGATTTAAAGCCAGATTTAGCAGCGGCTAATTTTGGTTCGACCAACGCATCGGTATTATTAAACGGAACATTTAATTTAACCGTTAATGCTGCACCTACCTTTACTGTTTGTGCAGGAGCCACCACTACTTTAACAGCTAATGGAGCTACTACTTATTCTTGGAGCACAACGGCTACAACAAATACAGTAAGTATTACTCCGGCTGCAACAGCTATCTATACGGTAACAGGTACTACAGGAACGTGCATCAATACAAAAACAGTAACCGTGGTTGAAAATACACCCACACTAACCGTAAATTCACCTTCTATATGTGCAAGTGGCACAACTATCTTAACAGCCGGTGGTGCAGCCAGCACTTATAGTTGGAGCACGGGTGCTACAACTGCTTCCGTTATACTCTCGCCAACGGTTACTACAACTTATACTCTTACAGGCAGCAACGGAGCTTGTACCAGTGCGCCAGTCATAGCTACTATTACGGTAAATAATACGTTTACTGTAACACCGGTATCTATAACCAATGCCGCAAGCGATACGATATGTATAGGAGGTACTGCTACTTTAACAGCTAGCGGTTCAAACACCTATAGTTGGAGCACAAGTGCAACAACAAATACTATTGCGGCTACACCTACGGTTACTACAACTTATACCGTTACCGGAACAGATGCAAATGCTTGTAAGGATATAACTACACACAAAATAACCATTGATGTACCAAAAATTAACGGACAAACTTCAGGAAGCTTTACGCTTTGCGCAGGTGTCGTAACTGCCAACGCAAGCGGAGCAAGTACTTATACATGGATGCCCGGAGGCTCTAACACCATTGTGCAATCTTTTACGCTAACGACTAATACCACCCTTACTTTATCAGGTACGGATGCAAAGGGTTGTATTAATCAAGCAATCTTTGCGCTAACTGTAAATCCTTTGCCAACGGTTATTGTGAATAGTGCTTCGGTATGTACAGGAGCTACTACTACAACTTTAACGGCAGCAGGAGCAGTTACCTACACATGGCTGCCGGGTGGTTCAAATGGAACTTCCCTTTCTCCTACGCCTATTTCAACAAGTGTTTATACGGTTACAGGAAAGGATGCAAATGGTTGTAAAAACACAGCCACCTCAACCATAACAGTAAATCCTTTACCAACTGTAACGGCAAACTCAGCATCTATATGTATCGGAGCTACCGCTACTTTAACTGCAAGCGGAGCAAATACTTATTCGTGGAGTACAACGGCAACAACTGCTACAATTACCCCTTCGCCTACGGTAACAACTAATTATACGGTTACCGGAACTGATGTAAATGCTTGTACAAATATAGGCACCTCAACTGTTACTGTAAGTGCTACACCAACCATAACGGTAAACTCAGCAACTATATGTACAGGAAGTACGGCTACTTTAACAGCAAGCGGTGCAAGTACTTATTCATGGAGCACAACGGCAACAACCGCTGTAATCACGCCATCGCCTACGGTAGCCACTAATTATACTGTTACAGGCACGACCAGTGGGTGCGCAAATACGGCAACAACAACAATAACTGTTAACGCATTGCCTACGCTTACTCTTACAGCAAGCACATCAACTATTTGTGCAGGAACTACAACTACCTTAACGGCAAGCGGAGCTACTACTTATAGTTGGAGTACTACTGCAACAGGAGCTACAATTACTCCCTCGCCTACGGTAACAACCAATTATACCGTTACCGGAACAGATATAAATTCTTGCAAAAATACAGCAACATCAATTGTTACCGTTAATCCTTTGCCAATAATAGCTGTAAACTCGTCAACTATATGTACGGCAGGTACGGCTACATTAACAGCAAGCGGTGCAAATACTTATTCGTGGAGCACTACGGAAACAACAGCATCTATTAGCCCTTCGCCTACGGTAACAACCAATTATACCGTTACCGGAGTTGATGTAAATGCTTGTATAAATACAGCTACCTCAACTGTTACCATGGATGTTCCAACGATTACTGTAAACTCACCAGCTATATGTATCGGCGCTACTGCTACTTTAACAGCGGGTGGAGCCAGTACCTATTCATGGAGTACAAGTGCAACAACTGCTTCTATTAGTCCATCGCCTACGGTAACAACTAATTATACCCTTACCGGAACGGATGTGAATTCTTGCACAAATACTGCAACAGCAACTATTACCGTAAATGCTTTGCCAACTATAAATGCAGTAAGCGATTCGATTTCTTTATGTTTAGGTAATACAACTACACTAACTGCAAGCGGGGGGGCTACCACTTATACATGGAGTACCACACAAACAGGCGCAAGTATTGCGGTAACACCTACAGTTACTACAAGCTATACCGTAACGGGTACAGATGCTAATGGCTGTGATAACATGACTACTGTTACACAAACAGTTATTGCTTGCAGTATGGGGATTAATCAGTTTGCAAATAATACAGTGAGTGTTTATCCGAATCCGGCAACTGATTTAATCAACATTCAATCTGTTAATCTTCCTGAAAATTCTGTTTTAGAAATCTATAATAACCTGGGTCAAAAAGTCAGTAGTGTTTTATTAAACAATAAAGGCACGCAACTTACTATCTCGGGTTTAAATAGCGGAATTTATGAGGCAAGAATTATTAGTAACAACGTTATTATTCGTCAGATTAAAATTGTAAAACAGTAAAAGATTAATTTTTTTAGTTTTTAATTTGAAAAGTCCCTTTACAAAATAAAGGGACTTTTTTTATTGTTTAAAATTCAGGAAAATTATTGAATTATAATTTTTTTAGTAACACTATTTTTTCCGTCATAGCTTTTTACCAAATAAATTCCTTTTGGTGAATTAGAGAGGTCTATTTCGTATTGTTGTTTGAAGTTTGAGGTGGAATAAATTTTTTCTCCAATTAAATTGTAAATTTCTATTGAGTTTATATTGTTGCCAGAGTTTATTGTAAATTTTCCGGTGGTAGGGTTCGGGTAAAGGTTTATGTTATTTGATAAAAAATAATTCTCCTTAATTCCGGTGGTGGTACTTAGTACCCATAATTCTTGTCCGTATAGCCCATCAGAGGCAACCATAAATAATTCGCCATTTACATCCGTCAAATTTAGAGGATACCCAGGTGTAAAACCTTTTACTAAAACTGTTCCTATATCCGTTCCGTCACTTTTCCATAATTCAGACCCACTGCCATCTGCTATATTAAAAAACAAAGTTCCATTAGAATTAACCATCGAATAAATATTTGGAAATGCACTTCCGGGAATAATATCTTTAACCATAACGGTTCCGGTATCCGTTCCATCACTTTTCCAAAGTTCCGCCCCGTGTATTCCATCATCTGCAATAAAAAATAAAATACCATTTACATTCGTCAATGAAAGAGGCGCCGAACCTTGAGCACCGGGGTGTATATCTTTAATCAAAACAGTTCCTGAAGTAGTTCCGTCACTTTTCCATAGTTCAAAATCGGCACCTCTAAAGAACAAAGTACTATTTACGTTAAACAAATTGTCCCAAGCAACATTCGCCTTAACCATAAAAGTGCCGACTGTAGTTCCATCGCTTTTCCACAAGTCGTTATTATAACCGTTATATGCCGTAAAAAAACAAATATTATTAAAATTTATCATTGCGGAAATACCTGAAGAACTCATTGCCTTAACTAAAACAGTTCCCCCCGCTGTTCCGTCACTTTTCCATAATTCGCAATTACCATTATAATTAGCAGTAAAAAATAGTATACCATTAATATCGGTTAAATAGTAAGGGTTAGAACCCACAAGTCCGGGATTTATATCTTTTACAACAACAGTTCCTGAAGGGGTTCCGTCACTTTTACATAACTCAAGACCACTTAAACTATCCTGATTAACAAAAAATAAAGTTCCATTAGCTCTTGTAAATAAAAATGAATAAGAACCGCCTTGGTTATTAAGTGTTTTTATAAAATCAGTTCCTGCAAGTGTTCCATCACTTTTCCATAAGTCATTATTATTACTTTGCGCATTGCTCACTACAAAAAATAGAGTTGCATTTACATCCGTAAAATAACTAACAGCATCATTACCGGTGCTACCCATATTATTTTTTACTAAAAGAGTTCCGGCACTTGTTCCATCACTTTTCCATAATCCAATTCCATTAACTCCATCGTCTGCTGCAAAAAATAAAGTATCATTTACATTTTTCAAACTACTTGGAAATGAAGAATTGGTTGCACCCGGCACATTTATTACCTCATTGGTAGTTGCATTTGTTCCGCCACTTTCCCATAATTGGTATCCGTTAATTCCATCCTCAGCGGCAAAAAATAAAGCACCATTTACATTCGTTAAAGAAGCCGGATTTGAATTTCCTGTCACGCTTATATCTTTAACTAAAACAGTTCCGGCTGTGGTGCCATCGCTTTCCCATAATTCTAACCCGGAAATTGGATCGCTTGCACTAAAAAATAAAGTTCCGTTTACGTTAGTTAAGAAATTAGGGTTTGACCCGGAAGGACCACCGGTAATATCATTAACTAAAACAGTTCCGGTTGTAGTGCCATCGCTTTTCCATAATTCTATTCCATAACCCGGTTTATCCGCTTTGAAAAATAAAATTCCATTTACATCTATAAAATTAGAAGGATTGGAATTATTACTACCCGGATTTATATCCTTGACTAAAACTGTTCCTAAAGAGGTTCCATCACTTTTCCATAATTCTACTCCGTCATTTAAACTACCCGCTCTGAAAAATAAAGTGTTATTTACATTGGTTAAATTATCTGGGTTTATAACATATCCTCCCAAATTCATGTCTTTGACCATAACTGTGCCGGATGTGTTTCCATCGCTCTTCCACAATTCTGTTCTGCACGTAAAAAATAATACTCCGTTTACATTTGTTAAAGAAGAAGGATGTATGCTAAGTCCCGCGGCGGTTGTATCATAAACTAGTAATGTTCCCGAAGTTGTTCCATCAGTTTTCCATAATTGTAATTTGTTTGTGTTACTTGTGTCATTTCCTGTTACAAAATATAAAAGGTTATTCATAACAGTAAGAAAATTTGGGCTTGGAGAGCCAGCGTTATTTGCCGGAAATATATCTTTAACCATAACTGTTCCCGAAGTTGTTCCATCACTTTTCCATAACTCGTATCCATTGATACCATTATCAGCTACAAAAAACAAAGTGCCGTTAAAATTCAATAAGTTTTTGGGATTTGAATTTCCGGTTCCTGTGTTTATATCTTTAACAATGATAGTTCCCGAAGCAGTTCCATCGCTTTTCCATAATTCTACTCCACTTAATCCATCATCGGCAGAAAAATATAAGGTGCCATTCACATTAGTTAAATTATTCGGACTTGAATTTCCTATTCCTACTTTTATATCTTTAACCAAAGTTGTTCCTAAAACTGTGCCGTCGCTTTTCCACAGCTCCATACCGTTTACTCTATCCAAGACACTATAAAATAAAGTTCCATTAACATCCGATAAAAAAGAGGGCGCCGAACCCAATTCAATCGTATTGATATCTTTTACCATATATGGAGTTTGTGCAGTTGCTTTATAAATAAAGTTTATTAGCATTAGCACGGTAATTAAAAGGATATTTTTTGAACTCATTTTTTTACTATTTAGGTTATTATTTTAAATCCCGTTACCCGTAGTCTTTAGAATCCAATTTTAGAGATTCTAAGAAATTTCTCTGAACAGGTAAATCTATATCGACATTAAACACCAATCAACTACATGATTATGTAGTTAGCTACAGGCTTCAGGCCGGTAATACTAAATAGCAAAGACGGTGAGTATAAAAAACCATTCTGGTAATTATTTAATTTTGGAATAAATCATCAGTTGTTGACTTCCTAAAACCTCCTAAACTCCTCTAATAAATCAATATCATTAAATATTCTTGGTAGTTCATTGCTCTGCAAAACATCCTTCGTCGGCACAGCAACTCTATTCTTATCCGAATTAGTCCAGGAACTACTTGCTTTTGTAAGCTCTTCCGATGTGGTCTCTGAAGAATTAACTTTATAACCTTTTTCCTTTAGGAATGTTTCGAGTCGACTTTTTTCTATGTATTTCATTGATAAATATTGGATTTTTGTCTGTACACTTTTTTTTGGGAGAACGAATTTACCTTATAATAAATTGTTATTCGCATTTCTTTTGACATTTTTTGAGGCACTTTGCCATGAGTTGCTTTTTCTCTTTATTCTTTTTGTCAATGGTGGGTTTGAAACCGAAATTTTTCGCCGAGTAAACGTTTAATAAAGATACAAAATATTTTGATTTACGAGTCCACCATGTTTTTCAAACGGGTGTTATAGGTTGGCTAATTTGTCACCCCTTTTCTTTATTTGTCGTCCGAGGAAGAAACCGAATATTATACTTGTCGGAATAGCAATAGCACCAAATATAATAATTGTCAAATAAATCCAGCCATTTATAATGATGCTAAACAAACTTTGTTCTGAATGTCTAGTAGCCTTGGTTTCAACTCCACCAATAATTACTGTACAAAAGAAGTAAACTATCCACAGGCACAAAAAAGTGGTCACGCCAATAAAAAATTTGTTCTTATTTTTCCTTATAATTTGTCTTGCAGCCCACTGCCCAAGAAAATATATAATTAATGATAGAACTATCCCTGATGTGAAAACATGAACATAGCTCCACTTATCTTTAAGTGACTCCGTTAAAGCATGAAAACTTAAACAGTTAAATCCACAAGTCACACTAACTTGTATAATAGCAATTAAAGTGGGCAGTAAAATAATTAAAGTAGCGGAAATTAAAACCATTTTATAGGTTTCAATTCGTCCGATATTGTCAATTTGTTTCTCCGACATTAGCTTACTATAACTACGTGTCAACGGACAATAACCAACTTTTTATTTATAACGCGGTCAACAGATTTTATTGTCAATGTATAAACACCATCGTTAAAAGATGCCACATCAATATTTGTTTTATTGTTTACGCTTTGGCTAAGCACATGTCTGCCGTTTACGTCATATAAGTCTACGGTTAGTTTGTCTGACGCGTTTGCATCAATGAAGAACTGGTCGCTTGTTGGATTCGGATAAATATTTAATGGAGTGTTTTTGTCTACTAACTGCTTAATACTTGCTACCGCAGTCGACTTAAAAAAAGTAGCTCCACTACTAGAAACTTGGAGAACAGGGTATAGAGGTGAAACATTCCACCATACAGCTTGCGTAGTATTTACGCCATTATCTGTACTCATGTCACGAACTAAATTATGTAGAGTATCTAAGCCAACTATTAAGGTGCCATAAGCATCGTAATTGTGAGTAACGGTTGTTGCTAACTGTCCGCTTTTTTGATAAGTATCTGTATTTGTAAGACCATATGTGAACGGGAAAAGTAGTGTAGTTCTGTTGTCTAAAAATGTTTGAAGACCACCTGAGCCAACGTTAATAGCTGTGTCTTCCATAACACTGATTGTGACAACAGATAAATTATATTTGAAATTTACTCCTATAGTAAATTTCATTGCAAAATTTGCTGAGGGATAAGCTGACGCATAACCCGTAGAAGCCATGTCCATAAAATCTATTAACCCCACTGGAGAACCCAACGTTGCGGTACTTAAATTCCATGTTACGTTCGCTCCATTTGCAGCTAATACGGCAGAAGTATTTACTCCACTTAAAGAATAAAGGTTGAAGCTAATTCCAGTTTGCAGATTAGAACTTTGCAAAACAGGCTGAGCAATCAAATTAAATGATAATCCTGCTGACAATATTGCCACTATAAAGGATTTTTTTAATTTGTTTAAACTTAAATTAGAGTAGTAGTTTTTTTTCATAATAATAGTTTTTTACGGTTACCAAATGTAGTCAATTGTCGCGATATAATTGTCACTTTAAGCACTTGTTATGCTATATGTAATAGCGTACTAAAATGTCCCACTCCTTTCAATTATACCTTCCTTCAATGTAGGATATGCTAATCTCAATAAAGCCGGGAAAAAGATAAAATCGCTAATCCAAGCAAATACAATTACTGCGGTGCTTAAAATTCCAAAATCAACAATCGAAATAATATCACTTCCTAATAGTACAGCAAATCCTATTGCACTCAAACACCAGTATCTTCACGGATATGCTAGTTCGACTCCGGCACTGGCAGTCTAAAATTACTCGTCTGGACTTGTGGAGTCCACCGACGAAAAACCGAACCTTTTTATAAGCGATATTGATGAATTGGTCAAATTAAAGGTAGAGTTTACAAGTACAAGGAAGATATTCTAAGTTAATTAAAGAGTGTTTTATCCTTCAAAAATTGCTTTTCTTAAATCTGAATGATAAAGAAGCTCTCCTAAATTCTTTTAGGCAAGTTTTTTATTTACAATTAACACTTTTGCAAAATAAACAAAGTTTTATTTTACTATTTTTACCTGAACGATTAAATCTTTGAATATGAAAATAGCAAGTTTTGTTTTCGCGTTGGTGCTTCTTACTTCAACGCATGTATTTGCACAAACTGAGGCCAATACTGTAAGCGGTATCATTAAAGAGGTTAAACCTCATTTTGCCGGCGCGCATACCTTGGTGGTAAACAGTGCGGACTTAGTTTTGATAACCGACTTGAAAGACCCAAGTGGGAATACTTTTGAAATTAATAAAGAGTATAAAGACATACTAATAAAAAAGGGTGATGCGTTTGTATTAAACCCCAAGTACGATGGGAAAACTTTTAAATTTACTTACAGCATAAACGGGAAAGGCTGGAAGTGCATTACTCAGGTTGATCCTATCATTCAGATTAGTCCGGCGAAAAGTAAAAGAATAAAAACAAAAAAATAATTCATCTTCTAATAAAAAAATTTGCATAATGAATATACGAATTATTTTAGGACTATGTATTGTATTTGGTTTAAAGTCGCAGGCGCAAACCATTTTAGGAATTGATGTATCAAATTATCAGGGCACGGTTAACTGGACACAAGTAAAAACTGCGGGTTATACTTTTGCCTGGGCCAAAGCAACTGAAGGTTTTACTGTAACCGATGCTCAATACAGCAACAATGCAGTAAACGCTCCCGCAGCAGGGGTATATATAGGAGCTTACCATTTTGCACATCCTGATACCCATACTACTACAGCCGATGCTGTTTCGGAGGCAAACCATTTTTTAAGCGTTGCGCAGCCTTATATTATTTCCTGCGAATTACCTCCGGCACTGGATTATGAAGTATCCACATCACTTACCCAGTCACAGCAGGTTGCGTGGATACAAGCATGGATGAATACCGTGCATACCGCAACTGGTATTATGCCTATTTTATATACAGATGGCTCTATTGCTAACTCTCTGGGCAGCGCTTTAGTTGGTTATTGCAAATTGTGGATTGCAGATCCGGATGGAAGTCCTACAGCGCTTCCATCCACAACTTATCAGGGCTCCTGGTATCCTAACTACAGCTTTAAGCAATATTCATTTAATGGTACTGTTACCGGAGTCGGCGGGTCTGCAGTTGATTTAGATTCTTATAACGGTACACTTGCTCAATTAAAAAATTACATGGTGTGCACACCCCCGGTTTGCAATACTTACTACGCAGCATTACCTTATATCACATCGTTTGAAAACACATGGATAACCGACAGCTGTAATGGTTACATAGTGCAGCGCTTACCGGATATTTATTGGAAGAGCAGTATTGGGGGAACCACGCCAAACGGAGACGATTACTGGCATCGTGAAGATTACAGCAGTGGAGATTGGACAAGTACTACTAACGGAGCATATACACCAACTGGTTCCGCAGGAAATCACAGTGCGCGTTTTCATAATGATCCTCCGCCCGCAGGTTCTACAGGTGCTTTAGATTTGTATATTAATTTATCTGCCGCAGGAACAAAAAAAATATCATTTGATTATATACACAACGAAGCTTCTCCTTCACCGTTTTCTTTTGATGTGTTGCTTTCCACAAATGGCGGCAGTACTTTTCCTACCACATTATTAACTATTAACACCGCACAAATGTCAAGTTGGACTTCACAGACATTTACTACCAATGCCACATCGGCAACAAGTGTTTTGCGTTTTAAAGCAACCGACAAAGGGACAAATGACGTTGGTATTGATAATTTAAGTGTGATATTGAATACTACATCATCTATAAGTAACGTTGCTGCCGACAATCATCATGTAAGTATTTATCCAAATCCAACTACAAATAACTTTGTTGTGAAAGCAGAAGGTAATATGAATGAATTAGCTGTAGATATCTATTCGGCCACGGGACAATACATATTACACAAACAAGCTAATCCCGGCGAAACCGAAATACAAATAAGTGATTTAAGTAAAGGTTTGTACTATGTTACTGTATATTGTGATAAAATAAAAACAAGTACGCAAAAACTTTTGGTCATTGAATAGAGCTGACGTAACGCACTATAATCCAAAATAAAAAAAGGCAATCAAAAAAAAGGCTTACGGAATTTCCGAAAGCCTTTTTTTTGTGGAGTCTACCGACGCCAATCAGTCCAGTGCTTGCCATTGGAACATTAGTAGCCGCTGTTATTTATTTTTTTATTTGCTCAGCATTTTTTGCTCAGAGTCAGGTAAAAAAATATTTCAATTTGGTGAATATAAAATAACCGTTATACAAAATGCATGGATAGATACCCGTAAAAGTGCAGGAGATACAATTAAAGAACCCATTTATATTTGGCTGTTTCAAAAAGGAAACATTAATATACTTATAGATGCCGGTATTAGTCCCGATTGGGGAAAGGATACTTATTTATCCGCCGATGCAAAACCCTTTTTTAAAAAATTTACTTGCCGTAATATAGAAGAGGGGCGCTTAGATAAAATACTTCCTCAATTAGGGGTTTCATTAGATTCTATAAACTATGTTATTTTAACCCACGCGTATTTTGTCCACATTGGCGGCCTAAAGCTTTTTAAAAACGCAAAAGTTTTACTAAGTGATAACGAATTTGAAAAAGTTAAATTGGGTTTGTTGGGGGTTATTTGCCAAATACAAAAAGCCATTTGAAAAATGTTGAAATTATTAAGTTTAAAAAAGATACTTCGCTTACAAATTCTTTTGGGGTATCATTTAAATTATTTGATGGTTTAAAAATAGTGCCAACATATGGATATACCGTGGGGCATGTTTCTGTTTTACTTAATAATGGCAACAACTATATTTTCTTTACGGGGGATACTGAATTTGACGGAACTACGTGCAAGAATAAGATTATTCGGGGTTTTCAGATAGCACATCGTGTTCAGTGTTTGGGTAACTATGATGAAGTACTGATTAATATCTTCAAAACATAATAAATTGCTTAGTATTATGTACAGAATTTACAGGAAATTATTGAGTACATAATAAATTGAGAGCGCGCCAGTTCGCATTTTTAAAATTTATATTAATGGAAATTTTAATTAAAGTAGGTAAAATTGTAAAAACAAAAATTGAAAACAGCCCGTAAATGAGGGTGAAAAAAACACTGACTGGAAACTCTCATCAGAATTATCTTTCAAAAATTATCAAGTTTGTAATCATGAACCAAATCCTGAATTTTTCTTAAACAACACCATATCTCTTAATAAAATGGGGTTCAATAATTAATTGAACCCCGTTTTTTGTCATTGATTTTGTCAATATATGCTTATAATATATTGATTATCAATTACTATAGTGATCCCGCTTGGAATCGAACCAAGGACCGCAGGTTTAGAAAACCTGTGCTCTATCCAGCTGAGCTACGGAACCAATCAGGCTGCTCCAAAGGAGTATCTGGGGCACAAAAATACTTTTTTATTGGCAAATAAACCCTAATGCCTTGCAATTATTATTTTGTGCGAAGAAGTTTTGTTGCCCGAAATAATTTTAAGAAAATAAGTGCCCTCCGCAAAATCAATTACATCAATAGAAAATTTATTTTCATGAGGCAATACTTCGAGCATTTTCTCTCCTAAAACATTATATAATTCAATCTTTTGAGGGTAATTGCTTAAATCATTTACCTCAATATTTAATTGCGAAGACGATGGATTAGGATAAATTACCAAACTCTGCAAACTGCGCAAGTAAACAAATTCGTTTATGGTTTTATTTCCCAAAGAAAGAATTCGTAAATCGGGATCAAAAAACACAGAATCAATCTTAAAATTTATGTTTGTATAAAATGTTTGGCCCGAATAGCTATGATTAAAAACCAAAATAGTGTCTTTTCCCTGTCCTTTAAATCTTATCGGCACGGGCATGTCATAAAACGGAACGGATGAATGCGATGTGCTTTGATTTAAAACAACTTTCAACTGATTGTTTTTATCCTGATTCCAAATTGCTAAATAACTGGGGTAACCCTGGCCATAAAACCATTGCGTAAAAAATTTACTTAGATTTTGTCCTGAAACATTTTCTAAATGCTGCTGCAACAAAACCGTTCTTGCAAAAGAATAAGCCAATGCCACATCGTTCTGATAATTTCTTATTCCTTTAAAAAAAAGACTATCACCTAATTTCCAACGCAACATATGCAACAAATAAGCGCCCTTTTGATAACTCAATCTTCCATTAAAAATTCTATTAACGCTTGTGGTATCATCTACAAATACGGAACCATCGGGTGCAGAAGTAATACTGCCAATCTGCTCTTGCTGCCAAAGAGTAAAATCTCCCGGTCCACGCAAACGACCTAAACTTAATCCGGTACAATAAGTTGCAAAACCTTCGTTCAACCAAATATCTGTCCATGACCCGCAAGTAATTTTATCTCCAAACCAATGATGTGATAATTCATGTGCCAGCAATTCAATAAAATATCCGCCAATAAAAGTCATAGTCTGATGCTCCTGTCCCCCACCCCAACCAAATTCTGCCTGACCATATTTCTCAGCAGCAAAAGGATAAGACACAAACAAACTATCGTAAAAATGCAACACAGTTAAAAGTTGCGCTTCGGTTGTGCGGGAATAAGCACTGTCTTCAGGATAAACGTAATTTAAAACCGGAACAGTTCCACTTTGTATTTGAGCTGTATCTGTGTATTCAGAATAATTTGTAACAGCAGCACAAATTAAATAGGTGGCAATAGGATAGCGATGTTTCCAGTGATAAATATTGTTTAAACCTTGAGGTATAATTTGTTTTAACAATCCGTTGGAAGCAGCTTTGTTTCCTTGTGGAATAGTTACATATACATCGATTGAATCTGCCTTATCATTCAATGTATTTTTACAAGGCCACCAATCACTTGCTCCGTATGGTTCTGATAATGTCCAAACTACAGGCACATTATTGCCATGTGTAGTTTGAGCAAAAGCTCCAAAACCCGACGAGGGAGGAATGCCATGATAAAAAATAATCAAAGAATCTAAAATTCCGTTTAAAATTGTTGAGGGAAAATTTATTTGCAAAACATCTCCTGTTTTTTGCGCGAAAGAAATTTTCGTGTTGTGATATAAAACGCTGTCGGTTGTTAACACAATCGATAAATCTATTTGCAAAGAATCGAGAGCAGCTAAAGAAAGGAAATGCATAGTAACATTTCCTGAAATTGCGTTTACAGCGGGGTCGATATTCCAGTTACAACAATAATATTTTACATCATAACCCGAACTCGCCGCACAACTTTTAGAATTACCTTTTGAGAGAAAAGATTTTTTTTCATTCTCAATGATAGATTTATCTATAGAAAAATGATTTTGTGCAAAGGAGTATTGAGTAATGAGAATTGAGTATAAAGAAAATATGTTTAGTAATTTTTTCACTACTTTAAAGGTAGTAAATAATTGACAATTGGCAGATTGACGATTTAGAAATTTAAATACAGCTTTCAATCAAAAAATTGTAAATGTTAAAATCGTAAATTGTTTTATGATAAGACTAATTGAGACTGCCATGTTAAACCTTTTTACCTACTATAATCAAATCCCTCAACATGCCCTCCATATCTGCAACCTGAGGCAGCTGAGCCCATTTTTCGAAACCATGTTTGTAAAAAAGCTTAAGGCTTGGTTCGTTATGCCCGAATATAAAACCGAGTAATGACGTAATTTTAAAAGATGGGCATTTTTCAAGAGCATACTTCAAACAATAATGGCCCAAACCTTTACCCTGCATTTGGTTTTCCAAATAAATACTTAACTCGGCAGTTTTACTGTAAGCCGGTCGTCCATAAAAATTATTGAAACTAATCCATCCGGCGTACTGTTTATCAACTTCCACAATCAATAGCGGACGCGTATCTGAATTATGATTGGCGAACCATTCCCTTTTGCTTTCAATACTTACAGGCTCCAAATCGGCGGTAACCATTCGGCCTGAAATGGTTGCGTTATAAGTTCCTACAATTGCAGGGAGATCCTTTTCATCTGCGTTTCTGAAAGTGATATTACTTAACATACAAATAAATCTTGCGGTAAAGATGAAATAATTTTTGTTTCCAAGGCTTTGCTAAATAAAATTTTTACAGCATTTTTTCCTGTTTCTCCTAAATCTATAGAATATTTATTTACATAGAGATCGATATGTTGTTGCATTACTTTTTCATCCATCTCCTGCGCGTGTTGTTTTACAAATGGCATTACATCAGCTCTGTTTGCAAAAGCGTATTCCGTACTTTGTCGCACTAAATTATTTACGAGTAAACGATCTTCTAAAGAAATACTTCTTTGCACTACAATTCCTCCCAGTGGAATTGCCGACTGACTGTAACTTTCCCACCACTCGCCCAAATCGGTAATTTTTACCAACCCCTTTTGCTGATAAGTAAAACGATTCTCATGAATAATTAAACCGAGATCTGTCTTTCCGAAAATAACTGCATTTTCAATTTCAGAAAAAATCAATTCCCTTTTTTGAATAAGATGCGGATAAGCCAGCGAAAGCAAAAAATTTGCAGTTGTGTATTTTCCGGGAATAGCAACTTTTAGAGATGAAATTTCAGTTAGATTCTTTTTTATTCTTGCTGCTGTTTCGGGTTTGGCTATTAATAAAGGCCCGCAATTAAACCCTAAAGCACTACCGGAAGTCAACAACTGATAGGTTTCCGTCAAATACGCAAAAGCATGATAACTTAGCTTCGTAACATCCAGTTTGCCCTGAAAGGCCATCCTGTTAAGGGTTTCCACGTCTTCTATAACTGGCTCAAAGGTTAAATGCTTCGTGTTTATCTTGCCATTTATCAGTGCATCGAACATAAAGCAGTCGTTCGGACAAGGAGAGAAACCCAGTGATATTTTTGTTTTTTGCATATTATAGACAAAAACACAAATTTAGTGCATATTTTTGCGGTATGAGGAATTTATTGGTCTTGTTTTTCACCTGTCTGTGTTTTTTAACTTATTCTCAATCATCGGCCGATGCCGATATCAAATTAAAATTACTCAGCGATAAAAACTCCGAATACCACCGTAAAACCGAAGGGGAAGTTGACGGCTACAGAATAAAAATTCATTTTGGTATTGATAAAACAGTGGCGAGTGATGTAAAGCAAAAATTTTCTGCACGATACAATGATGTTCCTGCTTATATAGATTACAAACAGCCCAACTGGGTAATCGTTGTGGGAAATTTTAAAACCCGTCTCGATGCTTTTGAGACTTTTAAAAGGATACAGATGGATTTTCCCAATGCTTTTATTGTAAAGAGTAAAGTTAAACCAGCTAAGTTGTAAGTATGGCTACCGTCATTCCATTTAAAGGCATACGTTCTGCTACAGATAAAATACACATGGTAGTTACTCGCTCGGCCGATAATTACAAAAAAGAAATATTAAAACATAAATTGGAAACAAATCCGTTTTCTTTTTTACATATAATTAATCCCGATTTTGCCGATGGAAAACGCACAAAACCGGGCTCTACCGAAAGATTAAAAAAAGTGAAGGCTCGTTTTTTAGATTTTTTGAAAGAGGAAATCCTTATCCGTGATCATAAACCTTGTTATTATTTGTATCAACAATTTAAAGGCAGTAATATTTACACAGGAATTGTAGGATGTAGTTCGGTAGAGGATTATGAAAAAGGAATTATTAAGAAACACGAACAGACTTTAAAAGACCGCGAAGAAAAATTAAAAGATTATTTAGAGATTTGCGATTTTAACGCAGAGCCAGTTTTGTTTTTCTATCCGGATAATGCTGTGATAGAAAACCTGATTAATTATTACTTGGTAAAACATCCGGCGTATGATTTTACTACTACTGATAGAGTGCGACATAAAATCTGGATAATAGGCGATAAAAAAAATGTAGATGCCATTCGCAAAGCATTTGAGAAGATGGATGCTATTTATATTGCAGATGGACATCACCGCTCCGCATCGTCTGCAAGTTTAGCAGAATCTAAAAAAGTAAAAAATCCAAAACATACAGGGAAAGAAAATTACAACTATTATATGGGAATTTTCTTTGCCGAGCACCAACTAAAGATTTTTGATTTTAATCGCGTTGTCGCCGATTTAAATAATTACAAAGTCCCTGATCTCCTTGAAAAAATAAAAGAAAAATTCAGGTTATTGCCGCATAATCAGAATATGTACAAACCCGAACACAAACATAAATTCAGTATGTACGTAGATGGTAAATGGTATGAGTTAAAAGCAAAGCCCGAAATTTGCGGCACACATAATGCCGTGAAAAATTTAGATGCTTCTATTTTATCAGACCATATCCTCACGCCTATTTTGGGTATTGACGATTTGCGCACCAACAAGCGAATTAGTTTTGTGCCCGGTGTAAAAGGTATGGAAGAATTAAAAGCCCAAGTTGATTCGGGTAAATACAAAATTGCTTTTGGCTTATTTCCCGTATCTATGACAGAACTAAAACACATTGCCGATACCAATGGTATTATGCCACCAAAAACAACCTGGGTAGAACCTAAAATACGAAGTGGTTTAGTTGTTTATAGTTTGGAAGATTGATTGATGTGTTGATTTAATAATTAAAAAAATAAACTCTGTTTTAATCCGTGGCTATTAAAGAAAATCTCTTCCAAATAAAATCAGAACTTCCAAAACAGGTTACTTTGGTTGCAGTTTCTAAAACTAAACCAATTGAGCTGATTAAAGAAGCGTATGAGGCAGGCCAAAGAGATTTTGGGGAGAACTACGCTCAGGAACTGGAAGAAAAACAAATACAATTACCTAAAGATATTAAGTGGCACTCCATTGGGCATTTACAAACCAATAAAGTAAAATATATTGCTCCCTTCGTGCATTTAATTCATGCCGTAGATAGTTTAAATTTACTCGAAGAAATAAATAAACGCGCTTTTAAAAACAATCGTAAAATTGACTGCCTGCTTCAAATTTACATTGCTAAAGAAGAAACAAAGTTTGGGTTTAGTCCGCAAGAGTGTGAAGAATTATTGCAATCGGAGGAATTTAAAAACTTACGCCATTTAAATATAGTAGGATTGATGGGCATGGCATCTAATACATCTGATAATAAACAAATAAGAACTGAATTTCGTGATCTAAAAAATCTTTTCGAAAAATTCAGAATTCAGAATTCAGAATTCAGAATTTTAAGTATGGGAATGAGCAGCGATTATAAAATTGCCATAGAAGAAGGTTCTACTATGGTTCGTATTGGCAGTAATATTTTTGGCGAAAGAAATTATCCAAAATAATATGTCAGGTCGAGCGTAGTCGAGACCCGTGAAAAATCATACTCGCTTCTCGACTCCGCTCGAAGTGACAAATAACAAATAATATGGAAATAAACCCGGATTTCTGGAGCAAACATTACCGTGATAAAGAAACCGGCTGGGATATTGGCCATGTTTCTGCTCCATTGAAAGAATATTTTGATACACTTGTAGATAAAAATATTGCTATTTTAATTCCAGGTGCAGGCAACAGTTATGAAGGAGAATATCTTTTGCAACAAGGTTTTACCAATATTACTATTTTAGATTACGCTCCTGAAGCTGTCGAAAATTTCAAAGAGAGAGTAGCTGAGCATAAAAAAGCAAAATTAATTTGCGGTGATTTTTTTGCTCACAAGGGGCAATACGATTTAATTATAGAACAAACTTTTTTCTGTGCGATTAATCCGACCTTAAGAACAGCTTATACAAATAAAATGGTCGAACTTCTTAAACCTAATGGAAAATTAATTGGTCTGTTATTTACTCAAGTACCCGACACCGATGGCCCGCCCTTTGGAGGAAGCAAGGAAGAATATGAGAAATTATTTTCGAAGCGCTTTACTATTGAAAAAATGGAGCCTTGCAAAAACTCTATTAAACCACGTGAGGGAAGGGAATTATTCTTTATTCTGACCAACCCCGCTTAACGTCTTTGCGAGGGAGGAACGACCGAAGCAATCTCTCCTTTATTATGAGATTGCTTCGCTACGTTCGCAATGACGGTAAATAAATTAATTTTATCCTTTAAAGCAATAATTTTATCTTTAAAACTACGTTATTAACTTCATTTGACAAGATTCGTAACATATATATATTTTCTGTTTTTATTTTTTTGCCTCCCTTTGGCAGGACAAAATAAAATAAATTTTGATCTTTCCGTTAAAGATAATCCCTCTTTCATTAAAAAAATTAAAGTCAAAAATTCTTATTCCTCAAAACCGGAAATCGAAAAAGAGTTAACATCTATTATTTCTCAATTAAGAAATGAAGGTTACTTGCTTGCTGTACTAGACACACTTATTTGCGACTCCCTTAAATGCAAAGCTGTTTTACAAATGGGGGAAAAATACAAATGGGCCAACTTAAAAAAAGGGAATGTTGATGCGGAAATTTTATCTTATACCGGCTTTAACGAAAAATTGTATGCTAATCTTCCGTTTAAGCCTGCGCAATTCAGCAAAGTGATGGAGAAAATTTTAATCTGGTGCGATAATAACGGTTATCCTTTTGCACGCGTAAAATTAGATAGCGTTACAATTGAAGGTTCATCTATAAACGCACAGCTTCATCTCACAAAAAACCGGTTTATAAAAATTGATAGTTTTACCGTTGAAGGGAATTCAACTATCAAGAAAAATTTTCTCTACCATTACCTACATGTAGAACAGGGCGATGTGTACGACGAACATTACATTAAACAAATTTCGCAACGCATAAAACAACTGCCCTTCTTGAAAGAAAAACAACCGCAGGTCGTAAAAATTGCAGATACCTACACCAAACTTCTTTTATTTCTTGATAAAAAAAATGCCAGTCAGTTTGACGGAATTTTAGGCTTACAACCTCAGCCCAGCGGAAAAACCGTGCTGACAGGCGATATGCGCATACGTCTTTACAACAATATTTTTAAAGCCGGAGAATTATTTGATTTAAACTGGAAACGCCTGCAATACCAAACACAGGATTTTAAAATGGCAGTTTCTTATCCCTATTTATTTAACACACCCATTGGAACTGATTACAGTTTGAGCATTTACAAGCGCGATACCACTTTTATTGATGTGCAAAATAATGTTGGTTTACAATATTTATTTAGCGGTTTAAATAACATAAAAGTTTTTTATAGACAACGTAATACCAATTTGCTTTCAACCGCAGCATTGACAGGAGCAAGTGTTTTGCCCAGCTATGCGGATATTAGCACTTACGCTTATGGGCTTGGTTTTTTTTATGAAAAATTAAATTACAAATTTAATCCTCGAAGCGGAGTTTCTGTAAATGTGAGTAGCAGCGCAGGTAATCGTGATATACATAAAAACAGCAAGTTGAATGATGAGTTATATAAAAACATTCAATTAAAAAGTGCGCAATACCAAGCCGATGGAAATATTGCCTGTTATATTCCATTGTTAAAATTCAGCACTATTAAATTAGGGGCACAGGGTGGTTCAATTATGAGTCCGCAATTATTTAAAAACGAGGAGTATCGTATCGGTGGTTTTAGAACATTACGGGGTTTTGATGAGCAGTCTATTTTCGCAAGTAGTTATGCAATTGGAACCTTTGAATATCGTTTTTTGTTTGAGCAAAATTCTGCTTTTATTTTATTTGCCGATGGTGCCTGGTATGAAAATAATTCTGTAGGAAGTAAATATGTAACAGATACACCTTATAGTGTAGGTGCCGGTGTTTCCTTTGAAACCAAAGCCGGTATTTTTCAATTAAATTATGCCATTGGAAGACAGTTTGGTAACCCGTTTGATTTCAGAACCGGAAAGATAAATTTTGGTTTGGTAAATACTTTTTAAAAAAAAACCTATTTCGGTAATGCTGTTATCTTAAACTCCAATCCGCAGTTAAGTTTATGTTTCGTGAATTAACAACGTCATGCTGAAAACTAACACAGAATATTTAAAAAGAATTTTTTAATGTGCCTAAATTTGATTTGAAAAAAAAATTTATGGCGACTGCACATTTTATAAGAAAGAATGAAAAAGTAATACTGGTAGCTTTAACAGGAGCTTTACTTACGATAATACTTGCCTTACTAAAACTGTAAACCGGAAGCATTTGCAATTTCAAACGCTGGATTTACGATAGCTACTTCTTATCCGTACTTATTTAACTCGCCCGTAGGTACTGCTTATAGTTTGAGTCGACACACCTTTATACAATAAGTGCCGATGCTAATCCAAAAATCACCCTTTTCATTCAACCCATCAATCCTTAATTAATAAGGGTAAATTGTTGTTTTACATACCTCAAGAGACACATTCTTCCAATAAAAAAACCCTAAAAACACACAGATAGATTTTTTATGCATTTAAAGTGTGTATAACCACCCACAAATGACTTTACATCATTAGTCGACAGCTTTTGTTTCTTATAGAAATTGAATATCCGTTAAGCAATAAATTCACTAATTTGGGTATGAACACAAAGAAAAAAGAGAATGGTTTTACCGTTTTAAATTGGCTTTCAACAAATATCCTAACTGAAAAAAATAAAAAAACTGTATGTATGAAGACTGGAAGTAAAGAACTCGGAAGAAAAAAAAGAGAGAAAGTAGCAATGACAATTTTAATCGGGGCATTAATAACCATAATTATTGCCATTATTAAATTTTAAAAATTGAATAAGATAATTTATTTCAGGATTTTAAAAATCGCATCAACACATCTTTCTCCATCCATAGCGGCAGAAACAATTCCTCCCGCGTAACCTGCGCCTTCTCCGCAAGGATACAAACCCTTTACCTGTATATGCTCACAGCTTTCTTTATCACGTGGAATGCGTACCGGTGTTGAAGTACGAGATTCTACTCCTACGATAACGGCTTCATTCGTTAAGTAACCTTTCATTTTTTTACCAAAAGCTAAAAATCCTTCTTTTAAAGATTTACCTATAATATCTCCAAGCATTGCCATCATATCTACACTTGCTAGGCCGGGCTGGTAAGAACAATCGGGTAAATCTTTACTTAGTTTTCCTTGTGTAAAATCATGCAAACGTTGTGCCGGAGCAATCTGCGTTTCTCCACCGGCTAACCAGGCTTTCTTTTCTAATTCTCTTTGTAAAAAAAGTGCTGCTAATTGTTTGTGCGAAGAAAATTTTTGCCAATCAGATTTATCAATGCCCACTACAATTCCGGAATTGGCATAAGGGTTATTTCTTTTAGAAGGACTCCAACCATTTGTTACAACTTGTTCCTGTCCCGTTGCACATGGTGCAATAATTCCTCCCGGACACATACAAAAAGAATAAACGCCTCTGCCCTCAGCCTGATGCACCAAACCATAAGAAGAAGCCGGTAAAAACTCGCGCGCACTTTTTACATCGCCGAGAGTAGCACAATGGTATTGAATAGAATCGATGATATCTTGCGGATGTTCAACACGAACACCCATTGCAAAAGGCTTAGCTTCTATTGTGATATTTTTTTTATCGAGTAAGTGGTAAATATCATCCGCACTATGTCCTGTAGCTAAAATTAAATAATCAGCGGAATATTCCTTCGTTTCTTTTTTTTCTAATTTAGCAATAAGAACACCTTTAATTTTATTATCAGTTAAAATAATATCGGTGAGTTTAGATTCGAAATTAATTTCTCCGCCAAATTTTAAAATTGTTTCTCTTATTTCTGTAATAATGTTTGGCAATTTATTTGTTCCAACATGCGGATGCGCATCTACCAAAATAGTTGCATCGGCTCCGTGAAACACCAATGTTTTCAATACTTTCACTACATCGCCGCGTTTTCCCGAACGGGTATATAATTTACCATCGCTGTAAGTGCCCGCTCCACCTTCACCAAAACAATAATTACTTTCGGGATTTACAATTTGTTCTTTGTGTATGGCAGCTAAATCTCTTCTTCTTTCTCTAACATCTTTTCCGCGCTCAAAAATTATAGGTTTTAATCCCAATTCTAAACAACGTAAAGCAGCAAAAAGTCCGGCCGGGCCCGCACCAATTATTATAATTGGTTTTGCATCTGCCGCGTTTTTATAATCAAAAGAAATTTTTTCTGTCTCCAGTGGCTCGTTAATAAAAGCCTGTACGGTAAGATTTATTTTAATATTCCGCTGACGAGAATCAATTGAACGCTTCTGAAGTAAAATATGTAATTCATCTTTATCAGATAAAGACAATTCTTGTTGAACTTGTTTTTTTATTTCATACTCAGAAAACGCTTCAGAAGGAGAAAGCGAAAGCATAACCGTCTTAATCATCCCTCAAAATTTAAACTCACCTGAAAAAGATGAGAGTTAAGCGAGTTGATAGGTGTAGTGAATTCGGTGCCATCTTTTATAAGAATATTTTGCAAGCCTTGTATCATTTTTGCCTCAATTGAAAATTTAAAGTAAGGTAAATAAAAATCTACTCCGGCGCCGGCTTCGTAATACCAGTCATTTTGTTTAAGCCTAACCGCCTCGTTGCTCGCCCTGTCTTTTTTACCTGAAGCCAAATCAATGCAATATCTTCCCCCACCCATTACATAAACAGACATATTTTGCAAACGTTTTGATTGGAGTTTTATATTGAGTGGAAACATTACATAACTCGATTCTGATTTTCGATTTACAGAAAATGTACGGGTGCCTGTAAAATTATATAAAAGGTTGTGCGATGTAAAAATAAGTGTTGGTAAAAACCGAAGGCGAACGTATTTATGAAGACGTACATCGCAAATAATTCCTAAATGAAATCCCGCATTAGGTTGAGATTGGATGGATTTTAAATTCAGCGTATCGCCCGGATACAAAACAGTATCCCTGAAGTTTGGAGGTAACTTTGAATTAGGGACGGTGTGAACTTGAAAATTTGCATTATCATAACCTAGGCAAAAACCAAAATGAATAGGCTTACTGTAAAAATGCGGAAGGTTCATCCCCTTCTCTGTATTGGGTTGAGCTACTAAAGAAGCAAGAGGCAAGAAACAAGAAACAAGACATAGTCTTAAAAAGCGTTGAGAGCCCGCTTTTAATGAGAAAAACCGTATGAATTGATTTGCCGACAAAATTCCTGTAAAAGTAACGAAAAATAAGGAGTTTTATTTTGTGGCTGTATAGATAGAAGCCACCCCAAAAGTAAGTTTTTTAGCTATTGCCTGCCTATAACCGCATTTTGAGAGGATATCGCAAAAGGCTTGTCCATGCGGGAACGCCGCTACCGACTCGGGTAAATAAGAATAAGCGCGGTGGTCTTTAGAAAATAATTTGCCGATTGCAGGAGTTACGTAACTGAAATAAAATTTATAGAAATAATTGAATCCGCTGCGGCGAATGGGTTTAGAAAACTCAATGATAACCAAATCTCCTTTTGGTTTTAAAACACGTAACATTTCTTTTAGTCCTGCTTCCAAGTTTTCAAAATTACGTACGCCAAAACCGACAGTTATAACATCAAAATAATTATCTGAAAAAGGTAAATGCTCTGCATCGGCCAATTGCAATTCAATTTTATTTTCGAGGTATAATTTTTTTATTTTTTGCTTACCAATTTCTAACATGCCTGCAGAAATATCTATGCCGGTAATTTTTTTTGGATTGGCTTTTAAACTCTCAATGGCAAAATCGGCTGTGCCAGTTGCCACATCTAAAATAAATTCAGGGCTTTTATTTTTAAAAATACTTACAGCTTTTTTCCTCCAGCCTTTGTGTATACCAAGGGAAAGGAGCGAGTTTAAAAAATCGTAGCGAAACGCAATGTTGTTAAACATTTCGGCTACCTGTTCTTTTTTTGTTTGAGTTTGATTGTAGGGAGTAACGTTTGGCATCTTCAGGTTTGTCTCGCAAAGGCGCAAAGAGCGCAAAGCTAAATTTGTTATTTTGTGTTTTGTAAAACTAACTGATTATAGATTATTTACTATTCTAACTATTCCGTTTTTTACAAGATTTACGTTGAAATTAACTAATAAACCAAGTTTATTATCAGTAAGTCTAAGATATGTTAAAAGCTGCTTATGATGTACCGGAGCAAGTATTTCAACAGATTTTAATTCTATTATTACTTTATCTTCAACAATAATATCAGCTCTAAATCCCAAATCCATTTTAATTTCATCGTACATAACTGATATTCCTATCTGTCGTTTATGATTTATTCTTCTTTTCGCTAATTCATAACAAATAGCCTCTTCATAAACACTTTCAAGCAATCCAGGACCTAGATGAGAATGAACTTTAATGAAAATATCAACTAAAATTCTTGAGATTTCGTTTTCCGTCATCACTTTTTTTCTTTGCGTTCTTTGCGTCTCTGCGTGCCACAGCTTATTTCACGAAATCAAGATATAATGCTTCTTTTAAAAGTTCTTCTTTATCCAATGGAATAACTCCAACTTGTTCGCAAACTAATCCTCCCGCCAAATTAGAAAGTGCTGCTGTGAGAATTGGGTTTGTCTCAAGTGCAATACATAAAGCAGCAACGCTAATGACAGTATCGCCTGCGCCCGATACATCTGCGATGGTGCGTATATGTGCAGGAAGAATTTCTTTTATCGAACGCGAATTAGTACAAATTCCTTTTTCTGAAAGTGTAAGCAACAAAGTATCAATTTTTTGTTTGTTCCTGAAACCGCTTAATGTTTTTTGCATCTCGGCTTCATTATCTGTATCAATATCCAATTTCAAACCTTCGTTCAATTCTTTTAAATTGGGTTTAAAAAGTGTAACGCCTTTATAACTTAAAAAGTTTTTCTTTTTAGGATCAACCGCAACGGGTATACCGCGTTTACGTGCCGACTCAACTACTTTTTGAATAAGACGCGTAGTAATTAATCCCTTATTGTAATCTTCAAAAATAATTACATCAATTTTATCGTGCTCCAAAATAAAGGTAATTAAATGCAAAAGCTGATCGGTTTCAAAAGACGCAATGTCTTCTTCGCTCTCTTCATCAACACGTATCATTTGGTGGTTATTGCCTATAACACGTGTTTTAACAGTAGTATGTCGCTCACGCGATTTTAAAATTCCTTTCTGACTAAGACGTTGTTGTCTTAATAAATCGAGAAATGCTTGTCCGTCAGAATCAACACCAATAACACTACATAAAATTGGTGTTGCACCTAATGCTTGTAAATTCAAAGCTACGTTAGCTGCACCGCCCAAACGTTTTTCTTTTTGTTTAACTGTAACAATAGGCACGGGAGCTTCGGGAGAGATGCGATTAACGCTACCCCACATGTAAGAATCAACCATTACATCACCTATAACAAGTGCAGTAAGGTTGTTAAACGATTTAAAAAGCTCGCGGATGTGTTCTTTCTTTACCGAGTATTTTTTCATTGGGTAATTTGTTTATTTAGCATCCAAAAATGGAGCGCTGATGACGCAGATTATTATGATAAAATATGATTTCTTGGTTTGATAAATTTTATATTAACTTAATTTTGAAACTGCTTCTTTAATGCGTTTTACTGCTTCAACCAATTTTTCATCCGCAGTTGCGTAACTGATACGAAGATAATTATCATCGCCGAATGCGGCGCCAGGTACCATAGCTACTTTTGCTTCTTCCAATAAATACATACACAAATCGGTGGCGTTATTAATTTTAAAATTGCCCACTGATTTTCCGAAAAAATAACTTACTTCCGGAAAAACATAAAATGCTCCATCAGGATTATTACATTTAAATCCTTTTATTTCGCTTAAGCCTTTTACTACTAAATCGCGGCGACGTTTAAATGCATCTCGCATGGGATAAGTAGTTGCGGCCGGCATTTGCATTGCTGCAAACATTGCTTTTTGTGTAATGCTGCAAGTGGCAGAAGTAAATTGTCCTTGCATTTTATCACAGGCCTGTGCAATCCATTTTGGTGCGGCAAGAATTCCTCCGCGCCAGCCGGTCATGGCAAATCCTTTTGAAACTCCGTTGATAACAATAGTACGTTCTTTCATTCCGTCAATGTGAGCCAGACTAACGTGTTTACCAACAAAATTAATATGCTCGTAAATTTCATCGCTGATAACATAAAGCTCAGGATGTTTTTTTATGACCTCAGCAAGCGCAGAAAGTTCAGCCTCGCTATATACAGAGCCGGTTGGATTGCAGGGCGAACTAAAAATAATCATACGCGTTTTTGGCGTGATGGCTTTTTGTAATTGCGCTGCCGTAATTTTAAACGTATTTTCTATAGAAGTATTTACAACTACCGATTTTGCCTCTGCTAATTTTACCAACTCTAAATAACTTACCCAATACGGAGAAGGCACAATAACCTCATCGCCGGCATTAAGCAAACACAAAACTGCATTGGCAATACTTTGCTTGGCTCCTGTTGAAACAACAATTTCATCGGGTGTATAAATTAATCCGTTATCGCGTTTAAATTTTTCACAAATAGCTTCTCTTAATTCTAAGTAACCTGAAACGTGTGTATAGAAACTATAATTATCGTTAATTGCTTTTATAGCGGCTTGTTTAATTACGTCGGGGGTATTAAAATCGGGCTCACCTAAACTTAAGCTGATTATATCTATGCCCTGTGCTTTTAATTCACGGCTTTTGCGTGCCATAGCAATAGTTTGCGACTCAGCTAAATTCTTTACTCGGTCTGACAAATACATACAGTTGCTTTAGGTAACAAATCTAACAAAATGTTTGCGGTTTACAGAGAGAATTTATGCCAACACATTTCTTGAAATTACAATGCGCTGTACTTCTGAAGTGCCTTCGTATATCTGAGTAATTTTTGCATCGCGCATAAGGCGTTCTACATGGTATTCTTTTACAAAACCGTAACCACCGTGTATTTGCACGGCTTCTGTGGCAGTCCACATGGCGGTTTCTGATGCAAATACTTTTGCCATAGCACCTGATTGACCATAATCTAAATGATTATCTTTTTCCCAGGCAGCTTTTAAACAAAGCAAACGTGATGCATCAATACGCGTTGCCATATCGGCTAACTTAAATTGTATAATTTGATGTTTAGAAATTTCTTTACCAAATGCTTTACGTTCTTTAGAATAAGCAAGTGCTAACTCGTACGCACCGCTTGCAATACCTAATGCCTGAGAGGCAATACCAATGCGTCCACCCGCTAAAGTTTTCATTGCAAATTTAAAACCAAAACCATCTTCACCGATGCGGTTTGCTTTTGGAACTTTTACATTCGTAAACATGAGTGAATGCGTATCGCTGCCGCGTATGCCTAATTTGTTTTCTTTGGGACCAACAACAAAACCTTCCAAACCTTTTTCTACAATTAGACAATTAATTCCTTTGTGCCCGGCTGCAACATTAGTTTGCGCCATTACTAAATAAACCGAAGCGGTACTTCCATTGGTAATCCAGTTTTTTGTTCCGTTTAATAAATAGTAGTCACCTTTATCAATGGCAGTAGTTTTTTGAGAAGTTGCATCAGAGCCTGCCTCCGGTTCTGATAAACAGAATGCTCCGATTATTTCTCCTTTTGCCAATGGAATTAAATATTTTTGTTTTTGTTCTTCGGTACCAAAATGTTCTAAACCCCAGCACACAAGCGAATTATTTACGCTCATAACAACAGAACAGGATGCATCTACTTTAGAAATTTCCTCCATAGCAAGTACGTAAGAAACGGTATCCATTCCTCCCCCGCCGTATTTTGGGTCAACCATCATACCTAAAAAACCAAGTTCGCCCAGTTTTTTTATTTGTTCTGCCGGGAATTTCTGATGTTCATCGCGCTCAATAACACCGGGTTTTAATTCGTTTTGTGCAAAATCGCGTGCCGCTTTTTGTATCATTAAATGCTCTTCGCTTAGCTGAAAATTCATAGTTAAATAGCTTACTGGTTAATTGATGAATGGTTAATTGCTTGAAGAATCAAAAATAAGGGATTTTTCCTCTTAAAATAGAAAAACATATAAAGAAACTGGATTATTTAAGGAGAATCTCTAAAGCCTCTTGTATTGAGATTACCTCGCCTTTAAACATGGCTATAACAAATGCGTCGGAAAAACCTTGCTGCAGAAGACCGGCTTTAAATTTAACAGCATCGTTATAATCTTTAAAATCACCTACCATGTAACGCATTAAGCCTTTTCCGGTTGCTTGTTTAGATACATCTTTTAATGTTTTGATGCGATCTTCAAAAGCGCCATCATTTGCTTTTTTAAGCACTCCGATTTGTATTTTAAAGCTAAGTAAGGATTTATCAATGGTACTGGCAGCTGTATGGCTTTCTGTAATATCTTCTTTGTACGTTTTATCTTCATAAGTAGCGCCTGCCTCGTTTAACGGAATGCGTTTACCGTTTTTGTAAGCCGTAATAAAGGCATCTCCATACCCTTCAAGCACTAGTTCTGCTCTATGAATAGCGGCAGCGTTTAATGTGTTATGTAAACCCGAAGCGTATCTATAAAAACCATCTTCGGTTTTCATTTCGATTACATTGCCAACATTTTTAAACATACTTGCCGAAAGTTTATTTTTATAAGCTCCTAATTGAACACGATAAGTTATTTGGCCTTTTGCTATAGCGGCATTAGTAATCGCACCCTCTCCATATTTTTTAGTCGCTAAATCGGTTTCCTGATTCAATTCAGCATCTGTTAAAGAAAAATAATTTTCTCCTTTAAAATACCCAACGCGTGCCTCTTTTAATCCTTCATTTAAAAACTCATTTTTACGTTGCGCGGCTACTCTTACATCTTTGTATTCTCCGGCAGCATAAACAATTGTTTCATCGCCTATGGTAAACGATTTTACATCGCCAATACTTAAGAGATAGGCCATTTCATCACTTGGTATACCACCTTTGTAACGCGCCAACTCAACAGTAAATACTTTGTTTTGACGTGAGGGGTCGGTTATTATTTCTTTACCAACTGTATCTAAATTAACAATTTTGGCAAATCGTACGCCTCCGGTTGTATCGTAAAAATTATCATACCAATCTTGGGCCATCGGGTCTGTAACGGCAACTCCTCTTCCGTTTGCCAGCTTGCCTGCCTCAGTTGGCAACTCATCATCACGGTGATCCGGAATCATGTCTTTATCATCGTCAAACGGACAACCTTTAGCGTCTACTTTAACTCCGGTGGGCGTACCATGACACATATCCTCAAAATCTAAAATACCATCTTCGTCTTCATCGCCTTTATCAATTGCAAGGAAATCAACATTATCAAAATGATTGCTTTCAATATCCTGAAATACTTTGTCTTTTTTAGTCACCACTAAATCATAATGAATGGATGCCGACATCATCATGAATTTATCGTTGGTAGTATTTCCTTTACGGATACCTATGCTTTTTCCGGTAATACCGTCTATATAATCGGTAAAAGTAAAATGCATAGTTGCACCACAACGAAATTTAAAACGCTCGCCAACATCCATCGTAAATCCGGCACCAACCGGTATTGCCCACGAACGTTCTTGGTATTTCCCAAAACCATCTTTATTTAACTCTCGCACATCTGATTCGTAGGTGTAATCACGCACCAAATTAACCGCATTTTGAGAACCGGGAGAACCCTGCGCCATATTTTTTATTGAACCATCGCTCCAATAGTAATAGGTGTTTCCGTATTTATCTTTTAAATCAGTTTTAGTTAAAAATTCAAAGCCTTCCACACCGGTTAAAATATAGGGGCGAATACCGCCTTTCTTCTTAAAAAAATTAGAGAAATCGTACATTAATTGCACACCTCCCAAGCGGATGGTTGATTCAAAATTTTCATTTCGTGTACCAACACGTTCATTAGCTCCTAATTTACCAAACATCACATAAAAATTAAGTTGTACGCAACTTGTTAAAGGTTGTGATATAGTAAGCTCATACGCAAAACGAGAAAGCATAGGTGGCTGAAAATGCTTACTGTATAAATCGCCAAAAAAAGAAAGGTTACCGGCGCCTATACCAATAGTAGGTTTAAAAACTTCGCCTAAAACAGGTGGAGTATTTACATTTGAAGTATCAACGTTAATTTCTTTTGGGGTAGATTTTTCTTTAGGGGGCGCACCCGTCTGAGCAGAACCGGTATAGCCGATAAGCAGGGATAAAAATGAAAAACAAAAAATATAGGTACGCGTATTTTTGAGCATACTCTTCAAAGGTAAAAACAAAAAACGTAAAATTCAAATGTTATCTGTACCACTTCTGACTGGTAATCATAAGGGCTTCCTGCACGGTAATACGTTGTCCGGAGTTATAAGCAGCAACAAAAGCATCTGTAACACCTTTTGATTTGGTTGTTTCGCGAGAATCGCGTGCCGATTTATATTCGCCATGATTACCAAAAATGCATTTAGTAAAACCATCCTGCATTTCGGTACGTACACCCTTTAAGCCAAATCTTCTGGCAAGGGCATTGACATTAACACTGTTTTTAAAAGCCCCTACCTGCACTACATAAGTAATAGCTGCATTTTTAGGCGGAGTGACTGTGTTGACGGTTTCGGTTTGCTGATTATTATTTGCGGCAACGGTTTCGGTTGTAACAGGTTCTTTGGCAACATCGGTATATGTGTTTACAGGCTCTGTATTAGTGACCTCCGTTTCAGAAGAAGTACCGGGGGTTAGTTCTTCTTTAGCAATTTCATATTTTTTTGAATCTTGATTATCGAGGTAGGTAAATTCGCCCTCTACAAACGCCGGGGTTTCTGCCTGCTCACCTTGTTTAGGCATAATTTTATAGGAAACTACTAACTCTTCCTGAGAAGGTAAGGATGTCCAAATAAATTTAGCAATATAGTCTGAAGAGCTAAAGCTAAAAGAAGAACCGTCAGTATTTTGTTCTACAGCCATATATCCGCTTGGAATTTTTTCCTGCATTTTAGCAAACCCTTGGGCTCCATCTTTTTTAATTTTCAATTGAACTTCAAAAACGCCGGGCGATTTGCCTGCTACAATAGTTCTTGAAACTGAAACAACCGGTGAGGTTACTTCAGGTTTAGTGAAAGGCTCGGTTGTGTTATTAGTTACTGATTCATCAGCATTTACTTTTACGGTAACGGGTGTAAATTCAACCTGCTGTTTTACGTTATTTTCTATATAAGAATATTTACCTTGAATAATTTTATCGCCGCTTACAGAAGAATTAACTCTGATTAAAATTTTAATGCTGACATCGGAGGTGGAAGGCACGGATGTCCAGATAATTTTAGCGGTTTGTCCGGCTACTGAAAAAGTTCCGCCTTTACTGTCTGATTCTTCAGCGCTAAAACCATCGGGTAATTCCATTTGAAATTTGGCAAAACCGGCCAAATCACCTTTAGAAATTGTGATTTCGGCCATAAACTGGGCGCCGGCCTTCGCCGTTTCCGGGAAATTGGTTTTTAGAGTTACGGGGTCGACGAAGAAGAATTGATATATAGTTATTGTGAGCGCGTGTATAAACAATAATATATATCTCATAGTTAGATTTTAGTTACTGCTCAAAGAAATAATCTATGAGCTTATTAATTTTTTCCACTGTAAAATCGCTGCTTCCGTCAAAAAAAGCATCAATTGTTTTGGTAATTTCATCGGCCGATATATAACCATCGTTATTTACATCTGCACTTTTTAAATCGGCAGGTATTTTACTTGCCGTATTATTTTTTGCACGTGCTTTTTTAGCTTCGGCTTCAATTTTATCTAAATATGCTTTGCTTGGTGCTACGTTAAATTCTTTACTGCGCTCCGGAGCTTCAGAATCCCAATCTTTTTGATGTTTGGCTATTTCTTCTTCATTAATAGTCACACCAACTCCATCAACTTTATTCCCTTTAGCTGTGTTAGCTTCTTTATCTTGGTAATCAGGCACACCATCTCCATCCGTGTCAATCGGACAACCTCTTTTATCAACTTGTACTCCTTTAGGTGTTCCATGGCAATCGTCCTGATCATCCGGCACTCCGTCTTTATCGGCATCTAAATGATCTACGCTGGCAAAATCAACATTGTTATAGCGTGCATCTGAACCGCCACTGCTCTTCTTTTTAAATTCGTATTGTATACCCACGTTTCCGCTCACATAGCTGTTGTTTTTTAATCCGGTGTTATCAATCCACTGCGTAAAACACATGGTGTAATTAACCCCAATTGAGGTTGTCCAGTTTTTTCCGAAATGAAAATTTAACCCGCCGCCCATTGGTAAAACCAAACAACCTGTAACACTGTTTGTTTTTAGTTGCGTTTCGTATTTATAATCTCTTTTTAGAACATGGGCAGTTGCCTGGTATTGTATAGAGTCTGCCTGATCACGAATAGATCCGTCTTTCCAAAAATTATAATCCTTTCCATTAGCATCTTTGTTATCGCCGTAAGTGGTAAACATCATGTAACCTATACCTGCGTTTAAGAACGGAGAAACAGCCGGATCTTCTTTAAACAGTTTGTCGAAATTTGCAGTTAACATAATATGTCCCTGCATGATTTGCGATTGGAAGTTAAGATGTGAAGTAGCTGAGTTATCGGTTCCTGCTAACTGACCATATAAACCACCCAGTTCAACTCCTAACACTTTTCCAAAGCGTTGTTCAACACAAAGGAAATACCCCAATCGGGTATCCAGTAACGGATTTAAATCGGAGTTACTACCCACGTATCCCATAAATTTAAGCGCACTTACGCCCACCATTACAGATGGTTTATGTTTCTCATCAGTTTCTTCAGTTTGCTGTGCCTGAGCAAAAGCAAACGCTGCTGTTAGAAAGAAGAATAAAACTGTTAAAAATCTCTTCATGTTTAATTTTGTCGTCATAAAAGTGTATTTTATCTAATTGATAAAAATAAACTCATTTTATAACATACGCAAATTTATGCTGATTGATTAGCCAAATAGTATTGGACTCCTGATTTTGCAAACATTGCTTTGTTAATATTGAAATAGCAAAATAATTACGCTACAGATGCTTCTGTAAAGCGCGCCAGTCCTGACATATCAGCATGTGTGTATACACTATTAAAACCTGATGATACAAGCATTTGTTGTACTGATTGAGTGTAGTTGGTGTGGCATTCGAAATAAATTTTACCGCTTTTTTTTAGTGTTTTTTGAGAAAGGGCTGCAATTTTGCGATAAAAAAGTATGGGATCATTGTCGTCAACAAACAACGCAAGATGTGGTTCAAACGCACTAACGCGTTTGTGGAGCGATTCCTTTTCTGAATTTAAAACATAGGGGGGATTACTTATTATTACATCCAATTTTTCTCCACCGGTTTGAGATAAAATAATTTCCGTCACATTTTCTTGCAATATATCTGCTCTGAAAAAATTTATCTCAGTACCATTTTGTTTTGCGTTGTGCTTTGCCACATCAAGAGACACTTCGCTTATATCTAAAGCGTAGACGCTTGCCAAGGGAATATTTTTTTTAATAGAAATTGGAATGCAACCGCTACCCGTGCCAATATCCAGAATACAGGAGGCAGTTGGCAGTCGGCAGTGGTTGGATATAACTTTTTCGACTAACTCCTCTGTCTCCGGGCGAGGAATTAAAACATGTTGGTTTACTTTAAATTTTAATCCGTAAAATTCCGATTCGCCTAATACATATTGTATAGGCATGTGTTTCTTTAAATCAAAACACATTTGTTCGAGTTTCACTAAGTCCGACTCATTAATACGCGTATCAGATTTTGAAATACTTTCTACAGAATTTATTTTTAATTGATTTTCTAATACCCAACGGGTAATGTTTTGCAATTCGCTTTCAGAATAAATATCGGATAACTCCTTCTTATAAAAAGCAAAGACAGATTGAATAGTATTAGAATTAATTTGCATTCCCTATTTACTCTTTTTCTTTTAAAATCTTTTCCAACCCAAACAATTCATCGCGCAAACGGGCGGCTTCTATAAAATCCATTTGCTTGGCCGCTCTTAGCATAGCTGATTTTATTAATCCTATTTGTTTTTTCAATTCATTCTCATCCATATACTGTACAACGGGGTCGGCAGCCAGACTCATATCATTTTTCTCTACATAAGCTTTCACTAATTTTCCGTTTACATTTACTTCTGTTGCAGAAAACGCGGATGCCTGCATTTTTCTTCCGGCCTGTACCGGTGTAATCTCATGTTTGAAATTATATTCTATTTGTTTTAACCTGCGTCGCTGCGTTTCATCAATAGTACGCCGCATGCTCTCGGTAACTTTATCGGCATACATAATTACTCTTCCGTTTACATTTCGCGCTGCGCGACCAACAGTTTGTATTAAGGAAGTTACGTTGCGCAAAAATCCTTCTTTATCTGCATCTAAAATGGCAACTAAAGAAACTTCGGGTAAATCTAATCCTTCCCGCAACAAATTTATTCCTACCAACACATCAAATATGCCTACGCGTAATTGACGTAAAATTTCTACACGCTCTAAGGTATCCACATCCGAATGTATGTAACGAACACGTATATGCAACTTTGCCATGTACTTTGTCAGTTCTTCCGCCATACGTTTTGTCAATGTGGTAACCAACACACGCTCATTTCTTTCAACTACTTTGTTTATTTCATCTAACAAATCATCTACCTGGTTCTGACAAGGGCGAACTTCTATTTGCGGATCAATAATTCCGGTGGGGCGAATTAATTGTTCAACAATAACTCCATCGGCTTTTTGCAATTCGTATTCAGCGGGCGTGGCGCTCACATATATTACCTGTTTCAATTCCGCTTCAAACTCTTCAAATTTTAAGGGACGATTATCCATAGCAGCCGGTAATCGAAAACCATACTCTACCAAATTTTGCTTACGCGAAAAATCTCCACCATACATAGCGCGCACTTGCGGCAGTGTAACGTGGCTCTCATCAATAACAAATAAAAAATCCTTCGGAAAATAATCCAACAAACAGAAAGGACGCATACCCGGCAAACGCCCGTCGAGGTAACGTGAGTAATTTTCTATACCGCTGCAATAACCCAATTCACGCATCATTTCCAAATCGTGACTAACACGTTCTTCCAAACGCTTTGCTTCCACGGGACGGTTATTATCATTAAAATATTGCACCTGCAACATCATATCCTCCTGTATCTGATGCATTGCACCGTTTAAAGTATCCGGTGCTGTCACAAATATATTAGCAGGATATATTACATACTCTTTAAATTTTTCGATGCCCTTACCGGTCTCAGTGGTAAAAATTTCTATACCTTCTATTTCATCGCCAAAAAATAAAACACGCAAGGAATAATCGGCATACGAAAGATTTATATCAACCGTATCTCCGGTTACACGAAAACTTCCTCTTGCAAATTCTGCCGTTGTACGAGAATACAAGGCTTGCACTAATTGATGTAAGAATTTATTTCGGCTTATTCGTTGTCCGTTTTTAATTTCAACTACACTTTTTCTGAACTCCTGCGGATTACCGATACCGTAAATGCAAGAAACCGAAGAAACAACAATAACATCTCTCCTGCCCGACATTAGAGAAGATGTTGTGCTGAGACGAAGTTTTTCAATTTCATCGTTTATTGCTAAATCTTTTTCTATATAAGTTCCGGTTGTCGGGAGATAAGCTTCGGGTTGGTAATAATCGTAATACGAAACAAAATACTCAACTGCGTTATTGGGAAAAAATAATTTTAATTCAGAATATAATTGTGCCGCTAACGTTTTATTATGACATAAAACTAAAGTTGGTCGGTTAACCTGACTAACCACATTGGCAATAGTAAAAGTTTTACCCGAACCCGTAACACCTAATAAAACCTGATTTTTTATATTTTGATTTAGTCCGGCAACTAATTGTCTTATTGCTTCGGGTTGATCTCCGGTGGGTTGATACTCTGATGTTAATTCGAAATTCACGGAGGTAAAGTTAAGGATACTTTGGTGATGTGAGAATAAAAAACCAAACTAACTCTACATCATTCCGAGGAGGAACGACGAAGCAATCCCACATTAAAATGAGATTGCTTCACTTCGTTCGCAATGACAATCGCGAGGTATTTAGAGTCCAAATCCGTAATACGCTTGCATACCGTTAGGGTAAATACCTTCTATAAGAACACCGCCTTGTTTGTTTTTAAGCATGTTTTCAATATCTTCAATGGTATTTATTTTCTTTTTGTCAAGAGTGGTAATTATCAAACCTTCGCGTATACCCGCTGCAGCAAGTTTGCCATTTTGCAATTTACTTATGCGCACACCATTGGTGATTTTTAATTTGGCCATTTCCTCTTTGCTTACTTGTTCAAAAGCTGCGCCTAAAGTCAGGATAGGTTTCTCAATTGGTTTTTCTTTTTTTACAATTCCTATATTACCTTCTTTGTTTTTTAAGATAACAGGTAAGGTCATTTCTTTTCCTCCGCGAACCAGGCTTACTTTAATTTTATTGCCGGGACGGTATTTACCAACCTGCTCTTGTAATTCAGAAACGTTTTTCACATCAATCTCTTCAATTTTTGTAATTACATCACCTAATTCAATTCCTGCTTGTTCGGCAGAACCATTCTCTGATAATCCACTTACATAAATTCCGTTTAAATTTTTCAAACCTTTGTCTTCGGCAAATTTCGAATCAATATCATGAATGCTTACGCCAATAAACGCGCGCTGCACAACACCCAGCTCAACCAAATCTGCCACCACTTTTTTTACAATATTAACGGGTATCGCAAAAGAGTAACCAATGTAAGCGCCATTCTGACTGGCAATTGCCGAGTTAATACCAATTAAATCTCCGTTCGTATTAACCAAAGCGCCACCACTGTTGCCGGGGTTAACAGCCGCATCGGTTTGAATAAAAGATTCTATTGGGAACATACCATGAGCGGGGTCGTTTTCTAAAATATTTATATTTCTTCCCTTTGCAGAAATAATTCCGGCTGTTACAGTTGAATTCAGATTAAAAGGATTTCCTACGGCCAAACACCACTCACCTATTTTTACATTATCAGAATTACCGTAAGGCATAAAGGGCAAATCTTTTTCTTTAATTCTTAAAAGTGCTAAATCGGTTTGCGGATCGGCACCAATAAGTTCTGCCGTATAAGTTCTTTTATCATTGAGGATCACTTGAATTTCATTAGCGCCTGCTATAACGTGGTTATTGGTAACTATAAAACCATTTTTATCAATAATAACACCCGAGCCGCTTCCTTGCTGAATGCGTTGTTGAGGTTGGCCATAAAAAAACTGATGAAATGGATCGTAATTTAACTGATCGTATTTTTCTTCCATTCTTGTTCTAATATGTACTACCGCGTTAACCGAAGTTTCGGCAGCCTGTGTAAAATCGGGAGCATTCATAGAAACTCCGCCCGACGAAACAAATCTGACAGGAAAATTAGTTGTTGTTGAAGCAAAAGTTTCTTCATTCTTGAAAAACTTTTGCTGGACATAAATAGCTGAGGTTCCTCCAATAGAGGCTACTAACAGGGTTGACAATAGTTTTTTCATAATTGTAAAGTTTAGTTGAATGTATAACGCAATTTTCCTGCCAACTATTTTGTTAGCTATATGCTTTTAACATTGATTAACTTTTTGTCTGAAAAAACATACCTTTGTGGTATAGTTATATGTCAAAATTTCGGGAGAAAATACAAATTTTTATTTTTGGTTTGTCGGTGGGATTACTGATTGCCTGTCTTTTTTTCATCTTTAAACTGGATGATTATTTTCGCAAAATTGATTTTTCTGCACTAAACCAAAAAAAGAATATCAGTGAAGAGGTGATTCCCGCTAAAACTGAAAAAGAAAAGAAGGAAGGGAAGAAGGACGAAAAATCTCAGACAAAAAAAAACGAGAGTAATGCAGGAAGAAAAACAAATGGTTCTTTTGTGTCTTTTAACAATGTAAATGATTCTTCCTTTCAGGAAAGCGAAACCTATCGTGTTTTAAAAGAAGAGTTGATTAGCGTAAAAAACATTTATGTAAAAGTTCTTACGCCAAAAGAAAAAATAAGTTCTACCGATTCGATGATTGCTTCTTTGGCCGGCATAACCACACCCGATGATAAAGAATTTTTTATGATTGAGTTTTGGAAAACGCCGTTAAACTCTAAGGGTTATAAAATGACACGAAGCCGTTTACTGATTTACGGCTATGCTGAAAACGCAGATGTTTCCATCATAAAACTAAATGATAATTATTATTTGCGAAATAACAGTTTGGTTTATAAACTCAATTACTCATCGGAGTTTAAACCGCTTGAGCGTGCCCCTGATGCCGATGTTGCCGGCAAGTTTAATTAATTATCGGGATAACCTGCATTTACCCATCTTATAATTTGGGTAGTTTCACAATCAGATAATTTGCTGCCTACCGGCATACTTTTGTAACCGCTTACATGTTCGATTGAACCCAGTAACCTATTAGCCGTAATTGAATTTACAACTCCGCTGTAAGTTGATAAATCATATCCGCCACCTGCATTACTCGGCTGGTGACAACCAACACACCAAGTGTTTAAGATAGGCACAACAATTTTATTATACGTAAAACTATTTGTGTCACAGGAAGAAATGCAATTAGATGTATTTTTCGCGCCCATACTAATCCAGGCATTAATGAGTTTGATGTCTTTATCGCTAAGCGGAGGAGCCTTGCGCGGCATAGATGGTTTGCCGCCAAATGTTGATTTAATTGATGTGTAATTTTTACTTCGTAAAGGATGACCCGGCACAACCCCGGTCATAATCCCATCATAATTTGTGAGATTATATTTAACTCTTCCTTGCCCGTCATGGCAGCCACTCATAGCGCATTTTGAAATAAAAATGGGTAATATATTTGTTTGAAAGCAAACTTCGGGGTCGTAGCTTTTATAAGTACATGTAGATATAAAAAGGAAGGGTACGATTAAGAAAATTGGTATTATAATTTTTTTCATTTTTATGCATTACAAATGCAGCAAAAACAAAGATAACTGAATGAAAAGTACATTTACCTGATTTTTGATACTTTAACAAATGATAATAATCACAAAAATTTAATTGTGATGTACGTCTTTACCATTTTTTACTTTTTCCTCCAAGCGAGAAAACACGAGTAATATTAAAGCCTAATCGCACGCCCATGGTATTCCAATCAGAATCGGTTTTCATGAGAAATTGATTTTCCAAAATCCCGTATGAGTTAACTACGAAAAGTTGAAATACGTGTCCGCCTGTTTCAATTTCCCAGCCAATACCCATCGTATTATAATACGTCATGGGCTGATTTGTTTTGCCGCTAATGGCACCGTAATCTGTACTCAAACGAAATCCATATTCAAAAATAACGGCCTGACGTTTCGTGTATTTTACACGTAGAACACCTGTTAAAAGTGCGCAATCGTTTTTTGACAACCCGTTGGCTGCGCCTACTAAATTGTAATGTACATAAGTTGGGGCAATTTGTAAAGAGAGCCAAGACGTAATTTTAGTGGCAATAATAAGTTGATTAACAAAAGATACTCTATCCCAAGGGCCTTTAGTATCATCATAAAATTTTACGGGTTGCCCTAAATAAGGATCTTGCTGAAAACTTTGATATGCACCGCCAAAGTAAGTAAGGGTAAAAGGCCAACCTCCCTTTACTTGTCGTATAATTTTCCATTTAAAAAATGCGGCTCCCATTTTATCAAATATACTACGCTGCACACCTGCCATCCATCGGCCACCATGACTATATTCTAGGCTAAGCATTAAATTAGCCGGGCCATCCATACCCCAAGCATTATATGCTTTAGAGTTAAGCGGGCCAAATCGGTGGGAGATACGAAAATCCAGACTTCGCTTGCTAAGTATTTCGCAGGTATGAAAATTAATATTTCGGGTAGATTTGAATGTAGCGGTAACATACTCCTTTTCCTTTTTTTGGGTTGGGTCATCAACCATACTTAATAAATCTAAATCTTGTGTATTACTTGCAGTGGTTGGTGTATCCTTTTTAGTTTCTACATGTGGCTGTATTACTTCATGGGGTTTTACTTCCGCGGCAGGCTTTTTATCAACCGGTATTTTTAATTCCTGCCCTACAATTAATCCTTTTTTAACGAAAGGATTTTCTGCTAATATGACATTAATATCTACATTATAAATTTTTGCAATTCCAAAAAGACTTTGTGCATGGGCTATTTTGTGCAGGTAATATTTTTTTCCATTAATAGTGGTTATATTTTTACTAACCCCGCTTACCGGTGGTTTATTAACTACGGGGATTTTATTACCTCCCGGGGTTTTATTACCTCCCGGATTTGTCTTTTGCGCTTGAACGTTATTGAAACAAATGATACAAAAAATAAAAAATGTTATGCGAAATATTTTTTTAAAAAACGAGGCTGTAATTTTTTTCATACTAAATTGACAATTAAACTTAAATCGTTAAGGTGTGGAAGTGAGGTTATTTAATTATACGAAGACTGAGATTATTTTAATTATTAAGAGCGCCTTCTCTTATCCATTGTCCAATTCTACTTGTATCGCAAGCAGATAAGGCAGGGCCGCCTTTGGGCATTTGATTGGTTCCGGCAGTACCCGGGCTTGTACTGGCAATATCGCCTGAGATATTAGGAATATTTGAGCTACGGAGGCCAACAAATCCACTATAAGTAGTATAATCACCAACTCCAGATCCCGCATCATGGCAACCGGCTGTTGCACATTTTGCATTTACTATTGGAGCAATGATTGCATTATATCTGGTTGAATCGAGTTTTGCACAGCCTCCTCCTCCGGAAGCAGATACCTGACCATCGGGATACATTTTTTCCCATTTTTTGTTTTCCCAGCAAGAGGAAAGCACTATTACAGATGCTATCAATGCAACTGCTAATCGAAGTTTTTGTTTCTTGCTATCCATGTCGCTTATATTTATTTGTAATCAAATTTACTCATATTTTTTTACAAAAACGAATACTATTTTTTAAATGGTTCCATTATACTTTTTATATCCACATCCATTTCCTCGGCAATTTCTTTTGCATACAGCGCAGGGACTTTGATTTTAAAGTCGGCAATTTTTATTTTAAACTTGGCTTCAAGGGTGACTTCATTGCCATTTACCTTGATGGTACCTGGAACAAGAATTTCTTTAACAACCCCATGCATATCCATTGTTCCTTTGCAGGTTACTTTATACTCGCCATTTTTCGAATAATCAATTTTTTCTTGTATTTTTCCTTTAAAGGTTGAGAAGGGAAATTTCTCACTCTCTATATAATTCTCATTAAAATGCTCTTCCATAAAAGAACTTTCAAATTTGAAGGTTTTATTTTGCACGGTAGTCTGAAAGTCGCCTGTTTCTGCCTTTAAAACAGAAATTGGATGTTTACTTTTCGCTTCTATATCTTTCATATCTGTTTTAGAAAAAAAATGAATGTATGTTTCTTTTCCTTTAAATATTTGGCTATGCCCATAACTAACTATCAGAATGCCGATTGCAATAAAAATTGTTTTTTTCATAAAAGTTAAATAATTATTGGTTTGTAAAAAAAAACATCTTTCTTACAAAAGATGCTTTTTTATGTTGTTTAAATGTCTTTATATTTATTAAAGCACTATTAGCTTTTGCATAGTTTGCTTACCATTTACGCTAAGTTTTACCAGATACATGCCTTTAGCTAAGCCCATTGGCAAACGGGTATCAACTGATTGAAGACCGTAATCCTGAGTCTCATTCACTAAATCAGCTACTACCTCGCCGTTAACGTTAACTAATTTTACAACTACGTTACTACGCTCAGTAAGCGTATAAGTAAGCCGTACATTATCTGTTGCAGGATTAGGAAATACATTAAGACCTACTTCGTTTTCGTTATGTGAGGCAATACCCGCAGTAGAAGCAGGAGTTAGTGTAAAACTGGTTACACCAGATACTTTGCTGGGGTTTTGACTGCCCCCAAGAGTGCACCCAAGAACATCAGCATATAAATACCCGGTTCCGCTGGCAGGTGCAGTCCATTTAAACTTAAAAGCGCTGGTAGTAGATGAGCTATTATGTGCAGCACAAGCCGGATAGCCGCCTGTTTGAGCGACAAGATAAACCTGGCAGTTACTTGATACAGCAGCACCAAACGTACCAAAAGGATAAGTTGCAACTGCGGCAGCCTGAGAATTAATTATTTCACAATTCATGCCATATCTGGAATAACTTCCAGAGGGTGTTATTGTAATAGTATAAGTAGTCCCTGCCATATATGTTTTACTATTACCACTACCTCCAAAAGCCGGAGAAGAGGTTACAGACAAGGTAGGTGTTGATGAACCACCGCTATGGCAGGCAGCACATGATCCACTAGTTAAACCTCCATCAACCGGAGATCCTGACCAATTGGCCACTCCCCCACTATTCACAACCGTAGAGGCTGATAACGCAATTATTGCAAATCCCGTAATTATTGGTAAAATAATTTTCTTTTTCATATTTCGTATTTTTTTAATTATTGTAATATGGTGTTCGCCTAAAGGCTCGGGTCATTGTTTTTTTAAATTTATTGCTGCAAATGTACAGGTGGTTCCTGAAGAAAAACTGAAGATTCGGCCTAATAGGGTTTAGAAACAACCACAATTACACGAACGGTTCAAAATAAGGCAGAAAGGGAAAATAGTTAGATCTCAGCACTAATTAATTTCAATATGTAAAAGTTCAAATAAAATATTTTACTTTGAAGATATTATGGAAACAAGCGTTTTGGTTGTTGAAGATGAGAAACTATTGAGCGAATCAATTGCAAAATACCTTACTAACAGCGGTGTTTCTTGCAATCAGGCATTTACCTATAGTGAAGCAATTGACAAATTAAATGAGCTCAATTATGATTGCATCATTGTTGATATTGGCCTGCCCGACGGCTCCGGTATTGATTTAATAAAACAGATTAAACGAAAAAAAATTGAATCGGGTTTAATTATTATTTCTGCCAGAAATTCCTTAGAAGATAAAATAGAAGGGCTTGATACGGGCGCAGATGATTTTCTTACAAAACCATTTCACCTCTCCGAACTTAATGCAAGAATTAACGCACTGATACGAAGAAAAAAATTTGCCGGCAAAAACATTTTAGAGTACAACGAAATTGCCATAAACCTCGAAACTAAAACTGTTTTAATAAAAGAAACTAAAGTTAATCTTACTAAAAAAGAATTTGAATTACTGGTATACTTTATTTCAAATGCAGATAAAATTATTACCAAAGATGCCATAGCTTACAGTCTTTGGAAAAACAATGCCGACCTCGCTGTCTCCAGCGAAATTATTTACACGCACCTTAAAAATTTACGTAAAAAGTTGGTTGAAAACGGTGCACCCGATTACATTGAAGCCATCTACGGTGTTGGTTATAAATTCGGAAAATAATCATGAAACTACTTCACAAAAATATAATCACAAACGCTCTTGCTTCGCTTGCCATTATATTTTTAGGGGGCATTCTTTCCTATTATTTTATTATTAATAAAGTTGACAAAGAATCGGAAGAGCATTTACTAACCGAAAAAAGCCGGGTTGAAGAAAAAATAAAAGCAGGTGCCCCGTTAAGTCTTTTCGAAAATAATATCGGAGATAAAATACAGGTAAAAGAAATTTCGCAACTATCGGGCAGAAAATCGTTCTTTAAAACAATAAAAGAAAAAGAAGAATATGAAGCGCCGGAAGAAAATGAAGAAGAAGGAGATGAAGTTTTTGAAGCCAAAGCTATTGTATTTGAATGCAGCACAGTTGAAAAAAATTACCGGGTAACAATTATAAAATCATTTGATAATGATGAGGAATTAGGAAAAAATATATTATTTGCAGTTAGTATTTCAGCACTTTTAATGATTATTGCCATTGTGCTAGTCAACATATTCATCTACAAAAAACTTTGGTCGCCTTTTTATGTTATTTTAAAAGAATTGCAGAGTTATACCATTTCGAAACACGACACAATTAAATTCAGTCAAACACAAACCGAAGAATTTAACGAGTTAAGCAATTCACTTAATTTTATGGCCGAAAAAATTACCCACGATTATCTTGCCTTAAAAGAATTTACCGAAAATGCCTCGCACGAAATACAAACACCTTTGGCTATCATTAATTCTAAAATTGAAATGTGCCTCCAGGATAAACAATTAACTTCTGAGCAAGCTAAATTATTGATGGAGGCAAATCACGCCGTAAATACATTAGTAAATCTTAATAAAGGTTTAATTACACTCACAAAATTAGATAACAACCAAATTGAAGCAGCCAGCGATGTAAATGTGTATAATTTATTGCTTGATCGGCTTAACTTATTTGAAGATTTTTTACTCGAAAAAAATATAGATGTTGATTTGAAAATAGACAAAAACATAAATCTCAAAATAAATCCTGTATTGGCAGGAATACTTTTTGATAACCTCATCAAAAACGCAGTTAAACACAACGTTAACGGCGGAAAAATTAAACTGCAAGTAACAAATCACTACATAAAAATAGCCAATACAGGAATTACCCCTACCGTTAGTACAGATAAATTTTTTGAACGTTTTTATAAAGGCAAATCAACAGAATCTTTGGGATTGGGATTAGCTATCGTAAAAAAAATATGTGAGGTATATAAATTTACTATTTCTTATACTTACGAAGAAGGATTTCATATTGTAACATTACAAATAAATTAGTAAAACTTTTCACCAATAATTCATGAAAACCGGTTTCAAAAAATATTTTACGTTGCTCTTTTCTGCTTTTCTTTTTGCTGCAAATTCACAAAACATTTTCGTACAAACGTATGGCGATTTGCTTTCTGAATCTTCTTTTTCAGCAGCCCAAACAAGCGATAAAGGTTTTATTTTATCCGGTTTTACTGATAGTTATGGCACCGGTGTAAATAATTTTTACCTCGTTAAAATCGATTCGACTGCAAATATAATCTGGTCCAAAATTTACGAAGGCAATCATGATGATGAAGCTTACTCCGCTCAACAAACTGCAGATGGAGGTTACATCTTAGCCGGATACACAAAAAGTTTTGGAGCCGCTTATGATGATGCCTGTCTTATAAAAACAGACGCAAACGGTGATACCCTCTGGACGAAAATTTACGGTTCATCAAGTTTTGAATTTGCCAATACAGTTACACAAACAACCGACGGAGGTTATGTTTTTGCAGGTTATGCAGAAGGAAATACAGTAGACAGCGCCGTTGGAAGTATTTATTTAGTAAAAACAAATTCTCTTGGCTCTATAGTTTGGCAAAAAGTTTTAGGGCCCTCAGGCGAAACAACAGACGCATACTGCATTAAACAAACTACAGATAAGGGTTATGTCATTACCGGTTTTACCAATGGTTTTGGAGAAACAACCGGAGATGCATTTCTGCTAAAAACAGATTCGTTAGGAAATCCAACTTTTACAAAAACATATGGTTATCAGGGTTATGATTGGGGCAATTCACTTCAGCAAACAAGCGATGGAGGGTATGTTATAGGAGGCGCGTATTCCACCGATAGTACAAGTTTGGATGTTGATGCGTATATTATTAAAACAGATGCAAACGGAGATACACTTTGGACAAGAACATACGGCGGTGCAGGAAATGATTACGCACAATCCATTCAGCAAACAACAGATGGTGGGTATATTTTAGGAGGATATACAAATGGGTTTGGCGAAGGAAGTAACGATGCATTTCTTGTAAAAGTAAATGCAAACGGCGATACACTTTTTACAAAAACCTTTGGGGGATTGAATGATGATGAAGCCAATTTTGTTTTTCAGACAAGCGATGGCGGTTATGCTTTATCAGGACAAACAACTAGTTTTGGCAATGGAAATTATGATTTTTATTTTGTGAAAACAGATGCCAACGGAAATAGTTCATGCCATCAAACAAATGTACACGCCGCAAAAAGAATTCCTAAAACAAAGGTAACAACAGGAATATCTAAACAAGCAGCCATACCAGCTTTAGAAGTAAAAGTTAGTCCGGTTATTTATTCAGGGGCAACAGCTACCGATGTTTGCAACCCGATTGGTATTTTGAAATTCAATATACAGATTTTAAAATGCAGCATTTTTCCTGATCCAAACAACGGAGTTTTTAATTTTTTTATCGAAAATTATTCGGGAAAAGCTAAAATAAATATTACAAATATTTTAGGTGAACCCATTTACACAGTGTTGGAAGAAAATTTTACTTTAAAAGAAATAAATTTAAGTACCCTGCCAAACGGAACTTATTTCATACAAGTTAACGGCGATGGTAAAACCTACACCGGTAAATTTCTTGTTAATAAATAGGAAAAAAAACTCCGTTTAAACGCTATCTTTGCACATGCAAGAAAGTATCTTAATTCTCGATTTCGGTTCTCAGTTTACGCAACTCATTGCACGCCGTGTACGCGAACTAAATGTGTATTGCGAAATTCACCCTTACAATAAAGTTCCTGAAATAACTAAAGATTTTAAAGGCGTTATTCTTTCAGGTAGTCCGCATTCAGTACGCGAAACCAACGCACCACAACCCGATTTAAAAAACATCAAAGGAAAACTTCCTTTATTAGGTGTTTGTTACGGAGCGCAATACCTCGCGCATTTTTTTGGCGGAGAAGTTGCTCAATCTAATTCGCGCGAATACGGAAGAGCAAATTTGAATTTTGTGGATCAAAAAAACGAACTTTTTAAATCTATCAGTTTAAATTCACAAGTGTGGATGAGCCATGCCGACAGCATCGTAAAAATTCCGGATAACTGCGAAATTATTGCCAGCACGCGAGATGTAAAAATTGCAGGCTATCATGTTAAAGGAGAAAAAACGTATGCCATACAATTTCATCCTGAAGTTTATCATACAACCGAAGGGCATCAGTTACTGAAAAATTTTATCTATGATATTTGCGGATGTAAAGGAAACTGGACATCAGAATCTTTTATTGACACAACAATTGCTGAACTAAAAAAGAAAATTGGTAACGATAAAGTTGTACTCGGACTTTCCGGCGGAGTTGATTCAAGTGTTGCTGCCGTATTGCTGCATAAAGCCATTGGAAAAAATTTGTATTGCATATTTGTAGATAATGGATTGTTGCGCAAAAACGAATTTGAAGGTGTATTGGCTTCCTACCAACACATGGGACTCAATGTAAAAGGCGTTAATGCAAAGAAAAAATTTTATGACGCGCTTGCAGGAATTTCTGATCCCGAAAAAAAACGTAAAGCCATTGGGAAAGTTTTTATTGATGTATTTGATGAAGAATCTCACAAAATAGAAAACGTAAAATGGTTAGCTCAAGGAACAATTTATCCCGACGTAATTGAAAGTGTTTCCGTAAAAGGTCCTTCTGCAACAATTAAATCGCATCACAACGTTGGCGGCTTACCGGATTATATGAAACTGCAAATTGTAGAACCCTTGCGTTCTCTTTTTAAAGATGAAGTTCGTCGTGTAGGTAAAGCTTTACATATTGATGATTTAATCTTGGGCAGACATCCTTTCCCCGGTCCGGGATTAGCTATTCGTATCCTTGGAGATGTTACCGAACAAAAAGTAAAAATTTTACAGGACGTAGATTTCATTTTTATTGAAGGATTAAAAAAAGACAATTTATACAACGAAGTTTGGCAGGCAGGCGCAATATTCTTACCCATACAAAGTGTAGGAGTAATGGGCGATGAACGCACTTACGAAAATGTGGTGGCTCTTCGTGCGGTAAGTTCTACGGATGGAATGACGGCCGATTGGTGTCATTTACCTTACGAGTTTCTTGCAAAAATTTCTAATGAAATTATTAATAAAGTAAAAGGCGTTAACCGTGTGGTGTACGATATCAGCTCAAAACCACCGGCTACTATTGAGTGGGAGTAAGCTACAAATTATGAATGGCTTCCGTACGAATTAAGGAAGTGAGCAGCGATAGAAGGCAGTCATCAGTTTTAAATCCAAATGAATCAAGATTCTCCTCTAAATAAAAACCCAAAACACTTTATCATCATTAAAGGTGCGCGGCAACACAATTTAAAAAATGTGGATGTGGCTATACCGCGTAATAAATTTGTGGTTATTACGGGTGTTTCGGGCTCCGGTAAATCTTCATTGGCTTTTGATACACTTTACGCCGAAGGACAAAGACGTTATGTTGAAAGTCTTTCTGCCTACGCACGACAATTTTTAGGAAGACTTGAAAAACCTCAAGTAGATTATATAAAAGGTATTTCTCCTGCTATTGCCATTGAGCAAAAAGTTATTTCGCGTAACCCCCGTTCAACAGTTGGTACAGTTACAGAAATTTACGATTACATGAAATTACTTTACGCACGTGTTGGAAAAACTTTTTCTCCTATTTCCGGTAAAGAAGTAAAACGGGATACCGTAAGTGATGTGGTTGATTTTGTAACTTCTCAAACCCGCCTTCGCAATGATAATGAGGAGGCTTCGGCGAGGGGACAAGGAGAAAAAACATTTTTAATTTTATCTACATTGTTTATTCCCGAAGGAAGAGAAATAAATAAACATCTGGAAATTCTTAATCAGCAGGGATTTTCAAGAGTTTTATTTGAAGGGGAAATAAAAAAAATAGAAGAACTTCCAAAAAAAATAAAAAATGCTTCTTCTCTTTTTTTAATTACCGACCGTATTGTCATTGATGCGTTGAGTGATAAAGAAGAAACCGCTTCGCGCGTTGCAGATTCTGTACAGACTGCTTTTTATGAAGGACATGGCGAATGTATTATTCATGATGCAGATACTAAAAAACAGACTTCATTTACTAATCGCTTTGAAGCAGATGGAATGGAGTTTGATCAACCTGATGTAAATTTTTTTTCTTTCAATAATCCAATAGGTGCTTGTAAAACTTGTGAAGGCTTTGGAAGTATTATTGGCGTTGATCCTAATTTAGTTATTCCCAATAAAAATAAATCGGTTTACGATAATGCTATTGCTTGCTGGGTGGGAGAAAGTATGAGTTGGTATAAAAATCAACTCATAAAAAATGCACATAAATTTAATTTTCCGGTACATAAACCAATTGTAGAACTCAACAAAACACAATACGATTTACTTTGGAAAGGCAACGAATATTTTGAAGGTCTCGATAGTTTTTTTGCTTTCTTGGCAAAAGAAACCTACAAAATTCAATACCGCGTAATGTTGGCTCGTTATCGCGGAAAAACTGTTTGTCCGGATTGTAACGGCACGCGCATACGCAAAGACACGCAGTATGTAAAAATTGCCGACAAACATATTTCAGAATTAATGTTAATGCCGGTAGAAAATTTATATTTATTTTTTAAAAACATAAAACTAAATGCACAGGATACAATTATTGCTAAACGCTTATTAACTGAAATTACTAACCGCTTACAATATTTATGCGATGTGGGTTTGGTGTATCTAACTTTAAATCGCGGTGCAAATACATTGAGCGGAGGAGAATCGCAACGAATAAATTTAGCAACTTCATTGGGCAGCACGTTAGTTGGCAGCATGTATATTTTAGATGAACCAAGTATTGGTTTGCATCCTCGCGACACAGAACGTTTAATAAGCGTTTTAAAAATGTTACAACAACAGGGCAACACGGTTATAGTAGTTGAGCACGATGAAGAAGTTATGCAATGTGCCGATGAAATTATTGATATGGGTCCACTGGCAGGTTCATTGGGTGGCGAAGTTGTATTTCAGGGAAATCACAAAGAATTGATGAAGGCTGCGAAAAGTCTTACCATGCAATATCTCAATGACATCAAACAAATTGAAATGCCTTTTACAAGAAGAAAATGGAAAGATTTTTTAGAAGTAAAAAATGCAAGCGAGAATAATTTAAAAAATATTAACGTAAAAATTCCATTGGGAATTTTCTGCGCTGTAACAGGCGTATCAGGTTCAGGCAAATCTACACTTATTAAAAATGTGTTAGTTCCTAATTTGCAGCGAGTATTAGACGGGGCAAACGCAGCCGGCGATGATAAAATTTCGGGTAACCTAAAAAAAGTTTCACGAATAGAATTTATCGACCAAAATCCCATTGGTAAATCATCGCGCTCTAATCCGGTTACCTATATAAAAGCATACGACGAGATTCGAAATTTATTTGCCGATCAGCAACTGGCCAAACAAAAAAACTTTAAACCTTCTTTCTTTTCGTTTAATGTAGAAGGCGGAAGATGCGAGCATTGTCAGGGCGAAGGGCAAATTACAGTTGAGATGCAGTTTATGGCTGATGTAAAATTACTTTGTGAAGACTGTGGAGGAAAACGTTTTAAACCTGAAACACTGGAAGTAAATTTTCAAGGGAAAAATATTTCGGATGTTTTAGACATGACGGTAGATGATGCCGCAGAATTTTTTGGTCAAGCACCTAACAGAACATGTACAAAAATTATTGATAAATTAAAACTGTTGCAAGATGTTGGATTGGGCTATGTGCAGTTAGGCCAATCATCAAGTACTTTAAGCGGTGGGGAAGCGCAACGTATTAAACTGGCTTCATTTTTAGGTGCCGGACAAAATTCTAACAATACACTTTTTATTTTTGATGAACCCACAACCGGTTTACATTTTCACGATATAGAAAAATTATTGAAATCCTTGCAAATGTTAATTGATAAAGGCAATTCAGTTATTGTCATCGAACATAATTTAGACGTAATAAAATGTGCCGATTGGTTAATCGATCTCGGCCCGGAAGGCGGTGAAAAAGGCGGTGAAGTAGTTTTTGAAGGAACGCCTGATGAACTTCCTAAATGCAAACAATCTTTTACAGGAAAATATTTGAAAAAGAAACTCTTAAGCGAAAAGGTTTAATTATTTTTCTTTTGTCAGAAGCGAATAATGCACAGAATCTAAAAACTCGCCTTCCCAAAAAAAGTTTTCTTTAAAATAGGCTTCTTTACTAAACCCGCTTCGTATTAAAAGTTGCTCAGAGGCACTATTTCTTGGATCGATGACAGCTTCAATAGTATGTAATTTCATTTTCTTAAAACCATGATCAATAACAACAGTTATTGCTTCCTGCATAATTCCTTTTTTCTGAAAATTGCCCCCAAGTAGATAACCCACCTCTGCACGATAATTTTCTTTCTGCATTCTATAAAACCCAATTACGCCGATTAATTTACCCTCGTCTTTTAAAGTTATTGCCCAATTAATTAACTCGGCCTTATCCACACCTTCAGTAATCATACGAATAAAAGTAATTGCTTCATCAGTAGTTTTAATAAGTGGTCTTGGAATAAATTGCATGATCTGTTTATCAGAACGCAACGCAAGTATTTCGTTTTTATCCTCTTCACTGATTCTGCGTAAACGTAAGCGCTCTGTTTTTAATTCCGGAAATGGATTGAAATTTAGTGCCAGCATTTTATCTTAATTTATAAGTTTTTAAAATTAAAATAAAACAAGGATAAATAGAGAATATTCACCTTTTTGAAGGACTCATCACTGCTAAATTCAATGTTTATACCACCCGTAACATCTTAAATACCGCTTATCTAAATCCCTTATTAATTTGGCTTTTTTGCATATATTTGAAGTACAATCTAAAAACCAATTCATATGAAAAAATTTACTTACTTAATGTTTATTTTTATTCTGGGAATAAACTTTGCAAATGCTAAGCCTGTTACACCTAAAACAGCGCAAAAAGTTGCAGAAAGTTTTTATAAGCTAAACTCTCCTATAGCATTTAAAACAATAACTCTTGCCTATACAGAGTTATCAGTTTCAGGGTCTCCTTTATATTATGCTTTCAATATTAATAACAGCGATGGGTTTGTTATCATTACGGCTGATGATGCAACAAAGCCTGTTATTGGTTATTCTACCGAAAGAAGTTTTGTTGTGCCCGAAGCAGGAACTACAATTGGTACCTGGCTTAAAAAACGCGGAACAGAAATAAAACTTGCAGTAGAAACAGGCTTAGTTGCTGACGAAAAAATTGCAAAACAATGGAATAATTATTTGTCAGGTATAGCAAACAAACTTTCAGGTAATTCAAATGTACAAACTTTAAGCCCGCTTGTTAAAACAACGTGGAATCAATCTCCAAATTACAATGCTTTATGCCCGGGTGGATCAGTAACAGGTTGTGTAGCTACTGCAATGTCACAAATTATGAGGTATTGGAAATTTCCGGCACAAGGAACCGGTTCAAGTTCTTATAACACAGGTTCAGCAGGATGGGGTACACTGTCTTGCAATTATGGAGTTACCACTTATAATTGGGCAAACATGCCTCTAAGCATTGGCACCTCTAACAACGATGTTGCTACACTTAATTACCAAGCAGGCGTGAGTGTAAATATGAATTACAGTCCAACCGGTAGTGGCGCATACGTAATTACAGGTGATGATCCTATATGTGCTCAACATTCTTTCGTTACCTACTTTGGTTATGATGCAACTACTATACATGGTGAATATCGCGCCAATTTTGATGATGCAAGTTGGCTTGCAATGATTGAGGGTGATCTTGACATTGGAAGACCTGTAGAATATGTTGGATGGGATCCAAGCGCAGGCGGGCACACCTGGGTTTGCGACGGCTACGATCAAAATAATTTTTTACACATGAATTGGGGTTGGGGTGGACAATCAAACGGATATTTTGATATTAACGCTTTAACACCAAGTGGTGATAATTTTTCGCAAGGACATGAAGCTCTTTTGGGTATTGTTCCTGTAGCTTCAGTAGCAGTTGATGCAGGTATACCTGCTGTCTCTTCGCCAATAGGTTATTATTGCAGCGACACTTTTAATCCTGATGTTACATTACAAAATTTTGGTTCAACTACACTTACTTCGTGTGTAATTAATTATAAAATTGATAATGGTTCAGTTCAAACATTTAACTGGAGCGGTTCACTTGTAACAGGGCAAACCGAAATAGTTAGTCTTCCTTCTTTTACTTCTGTAGGCGGAGTACATACCTTGGCTTGTTTCTCAAGCAACCCTAATGGCGGCACTGATGGAAATTCTTCTAACGATCAAACTGTAAATACATTTAACGTTACCTTAGGGGCGCTTTTCCCTGTTGCAGAAGGTTTTGAATCAAGTAATCTTCCTTCTTCCTACTGGGCTATCATGCATTCTACAACAGCAAATGATTGGATGGTAACATCAACTGCTTCGGCTACAGGTGTTAAATCAGCTGTGATTGACAATTCAACTAATTTAGCAGGAAGCAATAGTATTTTACAAACTTTGTCTTCTTACGATTTAGCATCGTATGCTACGCCGGCTTTATCGTTTAAAATGGCGTATCGTCAAAAAACAACATCAACTTCAGAGAAATTGCAAGTATATGTATCTACTGATTGTGGTTTGACATGGGTATCTAAATGGGCACGCACAGGTTCTACATTAGCTACCGTAACCGGAACAGCAAGTTCTTTTGTTCCTACTCCTTCACAGTTTACCACGTACACAGTAAACATAAATAGCGTATTAACTAATCACCAAGTAATGTTCCGCTGGGCGTTTTACGCAGATGCAAGTGCACCGGGCAATAATATTTATCTTGATGATATTAATATTTATAACGCGGCTGCAGCTATTCAAAATGTTGCTGTAAATAATGTTGACTTAGCTGTTTATCCAAACCCTTCATCCGGTTTAGTAAATATTGATTTTAGCTTATCAGAAAAACATGCTGTTTCATTATACGTAACAGATATGTTAGGTCGTACAATTGAAACAATTGATGCTAAAACATATCAGGCGGGTGAAGCCAGTTTACTAATAGGTGCTAAAAACAATTATCAAGCCGGTGTTTATTTAGTAAACATTAATATTGACGGACAAATAATCACTAAAAAAGTTTTGATTAACTAATAAAACTAAAATTTTATTTTTTTACATTTAGCCCGGACAAACTGTTCGGGCTAATTTCTTATAGCATATGCCTTCCAGCAAAAATAATTTCTTTAAAGATTTAAAAGTAGTGGAGTTAGCCAGTGTTTTGGCCGGTCCCTCTGTCGGATTATTTTTTGCCGAGTTAGGAGCAGAAGTAATTAAAATAGAAAATAAAAAAACCGGAGGAGATGTAACCCGCAGCTGGAAACTTCCGGAAGAAAATAAAAATTCTGACACATCTGCCTATTTTTTATCCGTAAACTTTTTAAAGAAACATTTGTTTTTGGATTTGAATAATGAGAATGATTATAAAAAATGTATTGCTCAAATTAAAAACGCTGACGTAGTTATAGTAAATTATAAAAAAGGCGACGCTAAAAAATTAAAACTTGATTACGCGGCATTAAAAAAAATAATCCCGATAGCTATTGGGACAAAATTAATTTACGCTTGTATCAATGGCTTTTCAGAAACAGATGAGCGCGTTGCATACGATTTAATTTTGCAAGCCGAGAGTGGGTTTATGAGTGTAAACGGGACTCCCGAAAGTGGTCCGCTAAAAATGCCGGTAGCTTTAATTGATGTCATTGCCGCACATCTTGTAAAAGAAGCCATACTACTCGCTTTATTGAAACGTGCAAAAACAAAAAAAGGAAGTTTTATTTCTGTTTCTTTATTTGATGCTGCAGTTTCTTCTTTAGTCAACCAGGCTACAAACTGGTTAGTTGCAAAACATTTACCGCAGCGCACCGGTTCTTTACATCCAAATATTGCACCGTACGGAGAGCTATTTAAAACAAAAGATAATCACACCGTAACTTTTGCAATCGGGAGTGATGGGCAGTTTAAAAAACTTTGCGCGCTTTTACATATTGGAGAAATAAGTTCCCACAAAAATTATTTAAGTAACCAACTGCGAGTAAAAAACAGAAAAGAACTTTTTGCTATTTTAAAAAAGGAAATAAAAAAACAAACGCTTGTTTACCTGCAAAAAGAAAGTACAAAACTGGGTGTACCTTTTGCTAAAATACGCGACTTAAAAGAAGTTTTTGAATTACCTGCGGCGAAAAAACTGATACGAGAAATAAAATCAGGTGGTAAAAATTATCGCGTCATTACCTCCTTTCCGGCAAAAATTTCTTAAAATTATTCTTCAATTAAATTAATTGAATTAAAAATCAATTCATTACATAATTATATTATACATTAGTTTCTTATGTATAATAAACTGATGTATCTTTGCGTTATACTAAAAATCAACGCAATGCTATTTTCATCCGAATTAATTAAAGGAACACTTAAAACCATCATCTTAAAATTGCTTACAGATACTAAGCGTATGTATGGTTACGAAATAACCCAAAAAGTAAAAGAGCTTACGGGCAATAAAATTCAATTAACCGAAGGTGCACTCTACCCTACCCTGCACGCTTTAGAAGCAGAAGGATTTCTTACTACCGAAACCGAATACATTGGCAAACGTGTAAGAAAATATTATTCTTTAAGCAAAGAAGGAAAAACAAAGTCAAAAGAAAAAGTAAATGAGTTTGCTGATTTTATAAATACCATGAAATTTTTATTAGATATTAAACCACAAAAACACAGTGTACACAGTTAGTGAGCAACAAATAGAATATATCCTCAACGATATTAGACGTAATGGAGTTGAGATGGAGGACCTGCAGTTAAACCTCCTCGATCATATTTGTTGTATAGTAGAGCAAAACCTCAAAGATGGTGATGACTTTGAGAACTTCTATCAAAAAACCGTAAAACAGTTTTACAAAAAAAATTTATGGGAGATAGAAGAAGAAACCATTACCCTATTAACCTTTAAAAACTATTACGCCATGAAAAAATCAATGATAATTAGCGGAACAATATCCGTAGCAGCACTTCTCTTCGGTTCATTCTTAAAAATTATGCATTGGCCCGGAGCAGGTCCTATGCTTATTTTAGGAATAGGAACCATGAGCTTTGCATTTTTACCCATTCTTTTCCTTTTAAAAAGCAGGGACTCAGTTAGCACCCGAGATAAGCTAATAACCGGTTTAGGAGTTTTACTGGGAGTTTTACTTTGCATGTCAACTCTTTTCAAAGTAATGCACTGGCCGGGCTCAGGCGTTCTTTGGATTAGCACAAGTGCAGTTTCTATATTTCTTTTCATTCCTATTTACTTCTTTACAGGAATTCGAAAACCGGAAACAAAAACAAACACCATTGTTACTTCCATTATGTTAGTGGGCGGAACAGGTTTGCTTTTTACACTTACAAGCTTAAGGCCCAGCAAGGCGATGGAGTTTTTTACTTTTGCAGCTAATCAGGATTTAGTCGCTACGCGGAATTTCACAACTGAGCAAAATAATATTCGCTACGTTGAACTTTTGACCGACAGCTCTCCGCGTAAAAAAGAAATGGAAGAATTAAAGCAAAAAAGTTCTGATTTGTATTTGCAAATAGAAAACATCAAATTGATTCTGGTAAACGCAATGAATGGAGAAAATGAAAAGGTCATTGATTATTCAAAATTACTTGGTCCAAACTCTAATTATTACGAGCCAACAGGAGATCTATTTGATAATCTTGGGCAACCAAAATCTGAACTTAACGACTTAAAAAAGATGCTGAATGTTTATACTAATTTCATAAAAACAAACTACAATAAAAATAGTTTTGGGATGATAAACACGATTGGAACGATTGACGTCAATGGAGACGGACACGAAATTCCTTGGGAAGTATTTAATTTTTATCAGGTACCCTTTGGTATTGTAATTCGAAACCTAACCCAAATACAATTAGACATTAGAATTGTAGAGGGAAATTGCATTCAATAAAATTCAATAAAAAAACATCCTGCTCATTGGCGGGATGTTTTATTTATCCTTTTTATCGGGAGTTTCTATCTGAGGCATTTTTATTTTATCACCTTTAGTTACACCTTCTACTACCTCAATATTAATTCCGTCAGATAGCCCGGTTTTAATTTGTTTTTTCTCGTATTTATCTTTAGAAATTTCTACCTCGACAAAAGTTTTATCCTTTTCAAAAATTAAAACACTTTCAGGTACTACCATAGCTTTATCTTTCTTTGCCAAAATAATATCTGCGCTTGCACTATATGCCGCGCGTAAGAAAGTATTATTTCTTTCTTTATTAATGGCAGCACGAATTAAAAACTGTATCGCGCCATTCTCGGCAACACCCTTAGGTGCAATGTATTCTAAATTTGCTTTGAACGATTCATCATCAATCGCTCCAACCGTTAACACCAATGGCATTCCTGTTTGAATTTTTCCTACTTCACTCTCATCTACTTTTCCTTCAAAAATCATTTCGCCCATGTTGGCTACAACAGCAATGGTTGTGCCTTCATTAAAAGTATTACTCTCAATAACCGAACTTCCTTCTTTAATTGGCACATCCAATACCATTCCGGTAATTGTAGATTTTACAATAGTATTTGACGCACTCTCCATAGATTTACTCACTCCATCCTTAATAATCTGTAAATTATCTTCTGCCGCTTTCACTTCTACGTCAGCACTTTTATATTTTAAATCAGATGGCATAAAATCAGCTTTGGCTATTACGCCTTTTTCAAATAAATCCTTATTTCTGTCGTATTCAATTTTAGCATTGTCAAAACTCACTTTTGCCTGACTTATTCTTACTTCTGCGTTTTGAAGGCTTGCCATGTTAGGAATAATTTTTATACGCGCAATAATATCTCCCGCCTTTATTTCTTGTCCGGCCACAACATAAAATTTTTCTATAATTCCTGATACACGCGATTTCATATTTACTTCCTTGCGTGGAATGATAGAACCCGTTGCTACGGCTTTTTTTATGACTACTGTATCAAACGGGTTAATTGTTTTGTAAACTATAGCCGGCGTCTGCGATTTTGCATAGAGGAAATAAATAGTCCATACAAAAACTCCGAGCACTATTACTAAAATCAGGTTTTTAATTATTCTCTTTATCATAAATATATTTTTACTCTGTTCGACCTCACCCCTACCCTCTCCTGCGAGGAGAGGGAGTACATTATTTTTTTATTTTATTATTACTATTTCCAATGCTCATTACTCAGTCCTAAGTGCTTCCACAGGATGAATGGATACAGCTCGTTTTGCCGGAATAAATCCTGCAATTAATCCACCTACAACTATTACACTTAACGCTTTTAAAGCAATACTTATATCAACTGTTGGATTGGTAAACATAGAATCGGGAGACCCTTCACCAATTAATTTATTCAATCCTTCTAAAGCATAAATACCGGCAGTTAGGCCCGCATATCCGGCAATGGCAGTAAGAAATAAAGCTTCCAATAAAATCTGAGCAATAACATTGGCAGGGGTTGCACCTAAGGCACGTTTCACTCCAATTTCTTTTGTTCTTTCTTTTACAACAATCAACATAATGTTACTGATACCTATTACACCGGCTAACAAAGTACCAATACCTACAATCCAGATTAAAATTTCAATTCCCAAAAATAATCCTGAAAGTTTTTTATATTCAAGCCCCATATTCCAATGACCAATTGCAACTTTATCATCAGATGAAATTTTATGATTTTTCTGCAAAACTTCAATTGCTTTTTTTTCAGCTTCCTCGGCAGGAATGTTATCTTTTGCTTTACAAAGAAATACATGCACTTTATCTGCCATGTTAAATGTTTTTTGAAAAGTTGTAAGAGGAAGGTTTATTGTCTGAGCTTCTTCTTGTCCGTCTTGTCCGCTTGATTGCGGCGTTCTTACACCTATCACCATAAAATATACTCCGCTAACTCGAATATATTGCCCAATACAGGATTCACCTTTTTTAAAGAGTACTTCCTTTACACGTGTACCAATAACACAAACCTTCCTGTTATCGTCAATATCCTTTTGATTAAGAAAACGCCCTTCATTTATTTTTAATTTCTGAATCTTAATTGCTTCGCTCAAATCACCAATCACCTGAAAAGAACCCGTTTTTAATCCACGTGTTACATTATTACCATTCCTGAAATTATCCAACACGGTACGCGGACTAACAACTTCAATTTCCGGAATTTTTTTTAGCGAAGCAATATCCGCATTATTGTAAAGAAATCTTCTTCCGGGTTTTAATCCTTTATAGGGTTTGGTAGTTTGCTGTGTCCAGATAAACATACTATTATGCGCAATGCCATCGAACCCTCGAAGCACGCCGTTTTTCAATCCGTTACCGCAACCTAACATGATGACAAGCATAAAAATTCCCCAACCCACACCTAACATGGTAAGAGCCGTTCGCAACTTATTTTTTTTAATTGTTGCAAAAATTTCCTGAAAGCTATCTCTGTCAATAATCATTTAATCTTCTCTTAATGCAACCACCGGTTCAATACGTGATGCTCTGATACTTGGAATTAATCCTGCCAAAGCACCCGACACAATCAATAACAAAGTAGAAAATATGGCTAAACCAAAATCTATATCCGGTTTTTTAAAAAAATCACTGTCAATACCTATAGCTTTAATGGCTTCAATAATTCCAACACCTAGTATCAAACCCGTATAGCCTGCTGTGCCGGTTATAAAAATACTTTCCATCATAATTTGCCCGATGATAGAAAGCGGTGTTGCGCCCAATGCCTTTCTTATACCAATCTCTCTTGTTCTTTCTTTTACAATAATCATCATAATATTACTTACACCTACTATCCCCGCTATTAAAGTAAAAATACCGATGATAGTTACAAATATTTTAATGCCGCTAAGCATATTCATAATACGTGCAAATTCTGCGTTATTATTATATACACCCAGTGCATCTTTATCTTTTGAATCGAAATTATGTTTTTTTGCAAGCAATTGCCTAATCTCTTCCGTTATTTCTTCGCTACGTTCAAGCGTTGATGTACCTGTGCTAACCCAAATGGTGTTGACATAATTTTTTCCGTTCCAAGCTCTTTGTGCAGTTGTTAATGGAATATAAATACGATTATTATCATTATTGCCCGGATCATCAAACACACCTACAACCTGGTATTTTGTATTTTCCACATCAATATATTTTCCGACAGCATCTTCTTTTTTGAATAAAGCTTCCTTTACAGGTTTACCAATTGAACAGACTTTTAAATAACCTTTAATATCATTTACGTTGATGAATCTTCCTTCTAACAGTTGCGCCTTCTCCATATCTTTATGATCGGGCAATACCGGGCGCACCGTAAAACCTGCGTGTTCTTTTTTATACGAAAGTGGTTTTGCACTCCATCCTTTGTAAACAGCAGTTCCTAAATCTATATCTTTTATGTTATCTCGTATGTATTGATAATCCTCATTGGTAAGTTGAATATCACGATTAGGCTTTAGTCCGTTAAATGCCATACTTGTTCTGCCCGCGTCAATCCAAATACTGTTTTGTGCATCATTACCAAACTGACTTTGTGCGCCATTGCGCAACCCATTCCCGGCACCGGATAGAATAACTAAAATAAAAATTCCCCAGGCAACGCTGAATGCGGTAAGAAACGTACGCAATTTATTTTTGCCTATCGTTTCAAAAATTTCTTCCCAGGTATCTCTATTAAAAATCATTTTTCTAACACTGTTTCAATTTCTTCATCTACAATTAGGCCGTCTTTCAAACGAATAATTCTATCTGTCATTTTACTAATATCATTCTCGTGTGTAACCAGTACTACGGTTATGCCTTGTTTATTTACTTCCCTGAACAAATCAATAATTTCTAAAGATGTTTGCGAATCGAGCGCACCTGTTGGTTCATCTGCAAAAATAACTTTTGGTTTTGCTATTAAAGCGCGTGCTATTGCTACACGTTGTTTTTGTCCGCCGCTTAATTCGCTTGGCAAATGGTGCGCCCAATCTTTCAACCCAACTTTTTCTAAATATTCCATTGCCTGAATATTGCGCGCTTTACGTGAAACTTTTTGGTAATAAAGTGGCAATGCAACATTTTCTGCCGCATTTTTAAAAGAAAGCAAATTGAAAGATTGAAAAACAAATCCCAAAAATTTATTGCGAAGTTGAGCCGCTTCTGTTTGAGAAAGATTTTTCATGAGTAAACCGTTAAGTAAATACTCGCCTTTATCGTAATTATCTAACAAGCCTAAAACATTTAGTAGAGTAGATTTACCCGAACCGGAAGAACCCATAATAGAAACCATCTCGCCTGGTTTAATGTGCATATCGATGCCTTTAAGTACCTTAAACTCATTCTTACCGATGTGGTATGATTTTTCTATTTTTTTAAGCTGAATCAACCCCTTTAATTTTCCTTAAAATTACTAATAATAAACGCCGAAAAACAGCCGTTAGTGTACAAAAGGATGCGTTTATATAATATAATTAGACAAATCACGCTTTTAGGGGGAGGAAAAAATTTATATCTTCATTGCAGTAAATACAATAAAACGCTGATGACGTAGATGATTATGATAAACGCAGTTAGTTATTAGTATTCATAAATTACAATTCTCAATTAAAAATAAATATGAGGAACCTTTTTTTTAGTTTTATTTTGATTGCCATCTGTTATAATTGCTTTTCTCAACCGGATTTAAGAAAAATAGAAAATTTTGGCACAAATCCAGGTAATCTTACTTTCTTTATTCATGCACCAAAAATTAAAAAGGAAAGAATGCCCCTGGTGGTTGCTTTGCATGGGTGCAATCAAGATGTTGCAACTATTGCCTGGCAATCGGGATGGAATAAACTGGCCGATGAAAATGATTTTTACGTGATTTACCCCCAACAACGATTTTTAAATAATCCTTCTTCATGCTTTAATTGGTTTAACGAAAAAGATATTTCTAAAAATTCAGGTGAATCAGGTTCTATTAAACAAATGATAAATTTTGTTTGCGATTCTTTTTCTGTCGATACCACAAAAATTTTCGCTTATGGTTTATCCGCAGGAGCTGCTATGACAGCGGCTTTATTAGCTGATTATCCCGAAACATTTAACGCAGGAGCTATTTTGGCGGGCGGTCCGTTTATGATGGCGACAAACCCATTAAGTGGAGTTTCTGCAATGGTAACACCCAAACACAAATCTTCTAAGCAATGGGGTGATTTAGTTTTAAAACAAAATTCTAACTACAAAAACAAATACCCAAGAGTAATTATTATTCATGGTAAAAATGATAAAGTTGTGAATATAAAAAATTCATATGAGTTAGTCAAGCAATGGGCTTACGTGTTGCATACAGATACTGTTCCAACAAAAAAAATTGAAGCGTTTAATAACAATAAAGACATTGAGAAGAAAATTTATTTAGATAAACAACAAGAGGAAAAAATAATTTTTTATGAAATAAATAATTTAGGTCACGCTTTACCGGTTGACCCGGGAGTTGGCATTGATAAAGGTGGGAAGACGGGTTTATTTGCGGTTGACAAAGATTTTTTTAGTACTTATTGGATTGCAAAAGATTTTGGATTAATACATTAGCCACAGATTCCACAAATTATTTTTGTTGCGAAAATAAACGCAAATTAAAGTAATCCAACTGCAGCTAAATAACAAAATACAAACGGAGTAGCGAACAAAAGACTATCAAACCTATCAAGTACACCGCCGTGACCAGGCATAATGTTCCCGGTATCTTTTACACCTGCCATGCGTTTTAACATCGACTCAACTAAATCACCTAACGTTCCGAAAACAGCAACAATGACTGAAATTATAATCCAATGTTTTAATGCCAGCTGCGGAAATAATTTAGCGATAACAAAAGATAAAGCAATGCATAAAATTACTCCACCTATAGTTCCTTCCCATGTTTTGTTGGGAGAAATTTTTTCGTAGAGTTTATGTTTGCCCAAAAAACTTCCAACCAAATAAGCACCGGTATCATTTATCCAAATAAAAAATATAATTCCTAAAATTTTTTGCGGCCGGAAATTTAACTCCATGTTCTCCGGAGATTTATAAACTCCGCTCAGCAGAATTAATAAAACGCATGGTAAAGTAATATACAGTGCAGATAAAATTACCGGCGGAATATTAAATACAGATTTCTTTTCTCTGAAAAGTTCAACAAGAAGATACAAAGGCCCCGCCAAAATCAATAATAATAAATAAGGTTTTACTTCATGTAGATTTACACGATGAATAAAAAAAATGCTTATCATTAAAAGTACATGTATCGCATATCCGAATATTTTTTGTGGTTTCTTATCTACTTTTTCTGATAGCTTATAAAATTCGAAGATTCCGATAAAACCTACGAGTGCAAAAAAAGCAATGAAACTATAACTATTATACCAAACACAACTAAGTAATACAAACACAAAAACCGCTGCTGAGGCGGTTCTTGTTATAAATGTTTGGGTATTAAATGCCATTATGCTTCTGTACGTTCTTGATTTATAGCATTTGCTACTTCTTCTTTATCAAACGGACGCTTACCAAAAATCGTTTCTAAATCATCGCGGAAAATAACTTCTTTTTCCAATAATTTTTCTGCCAACAAAGTTAATTTGTCCTTGTTCTTTAATAGAATTTCTTTGGTGCGCGCATACGCTACATCAACCATCTTTTTTATTTCCTGATCAATTGTTTTGGCTGTGTCTTCGCTGTATGGTTTTCCAAACTGATATTCAGATTGTCCGGAACTATCATAATAAGAAATATTTCCAATCTTATCATTTAAACCATAGTACACAATACATGCAAATGCTTGTTTAGTGATTTTTTCTAAATCGCTAAGTGCACCGGTAGAAACTTTTCCGAACATAATTTCTTCGGCTGCACGTCCACCTAAAGCAGAACACATCTCATCATTAATCTGTTCGAATGTATTTAATTGTCTCTCTTCGGGTAAATACCAGGCAGCTCCTAAAGAACGGCCACGTGGCACAATAGTAACTTTTACCAATGGAGAAGCGTGTTCAAGCATCCAACTAACTGTTGCATGACCGGCTTCATGAAAAGCAATAGTACGTTTTTCTTGAGGAGTAATAATTTTATTTTTCTTTTCTAATCCGGCAATGATTCTGTCTACCGCATCTAAGAAATCTTGTTTCTCAACAAATTTTTTGTCGTTACGGGCGGCAATCAAAGCAGCTTCATTACAAATGTTGGCAATATCAGCGCCGCTAAATCCGGGCGTTTGTTTCGCCAAGAAATCAACATCTAAATTTTTATCAAGCTTCAATGGTTTTAAATGAACCAAGAAAATTTCTTTACGCTCATTTAAATCCGGTAAGTCAACGTGTATTTGTCTATCGAAACGACCTGCACGCATTAATGCTTTATCTAAGATATCGGCACGATTGGTAGCAGCTAAAATAATTACACCGCTGTTAGAACCAAAGCCATCCATCTCTGTCAATAATTGATTCAAAGTATTTTCTCTCTCATCATTTCCACCAAAAGAAGCATTTTTTCCGCGAGCGCGACCAATGGCATCAATCTCATCAATGAAAATAATACAAGGTGCTTTTTCTTTTGCCTGACGGAATAAATCGCGCACACGTGATGCGCCCACACCAACAAACATCTCTACGAAATCTGAGCCTGATAAAGAGAAGAAAGGAACTTTTGCTTCTCCGGCAACTGCTTTTGCCAATAAAGTTTTTCCGGTACCGGGAGGACCTACCAATAATGCACCTTTCGGAATTTTCGCTCCTAAATCGGTATATTTTTTGGGCGTCTTTAAAAAATCTACAATTTCTTTTATCTCCACTTTAGCTTCTTCTAATCCTGCAACATCATTAAAATTTATATTAACGTTAGTATCTTTATCAAACAACACTGCTTTACTACGACCAATATTAAAAATTTGTCCGCCCGCACCGCCGCCACCGCCCATACGGCGCATGATGATCATCCAAATAATTACCATAAACAAAAGACCCCATATCCAACTCAGGTATTCGCTCCAATCGGTACGATCCTCGCGCGTTGGAAATACTTTTTTATCATCAGGAATATTTGCTTCTGCTTGTTTCTTTTCAACCCTGTCTAAAAAAGTTTTTACATCGGGTAGAGAAAGAATGTAATGCGGGCCGGCATACGCTTTTGCATTGGGGAAATCTGCTTTTTCATTATGACGGTATCGAAATAAATTTAAGCTATCGGATTTGATATAAATTTCGGCAGTCTTTTCGTTTACAATAACAATAGATGCAACATCACCTTTAGAAAGCATTTTTTGGTAAAACTCTGTTTCGTTAGTTTTACGGATATGACCGCTTACACCTGCATTATCATAATAAGTAATGAGGATTAGTATGACAATGATGATGGCATAAATCCAATAAAAATTAAAGCCGCCACCGCCTCCCTTAGGTGCAGGGCCTCCTTTACGAAAACGATCGCGCATTTTATCGAACTGCTCTTTTAGCTCATCATTCTTTTGGTTATTAGAATTATTTTGAGGTGTTGGAGTAGTATTTTCTTTTTTAGGTTCAGTGTTCTCGCTCATGGAAAATAGGAATTAATTAATTTTTTGCATTTCGGCATCCGCCCACAAATCTTCTATATTATAAAAATCGCGTATTGGTTTTTGAAAAACGTGAACTACTATATCAATGTAATCCAATAAAATCCATTCGGCATTTTGCCAACCTTCGCTATGATATGGTCGTTCTGAAGTTTTCTTTTTTACTTCGTCTTCTACTGATGATGCGATGGCTTCAACGTGTGTGGATGAATCGGCATCGGCAATAACGAAATAATCGAAAGAGCGGTTACTAATTTTATGTAAATCTAAAACTACAATATTTTTTGCTTTACGTTCTTCTAAACCTTCAATGATTGCGTTTAATAAAGCAGGTCTTGGCTTTGGATTAGTTGAAACAGTTGCTTCGCGTGGAGTTTTTACGATAATACCGCCCGGTAACTTTATCGATTTTTTTTCTTTATGTTTTTTTACTACCTGCGCTTTTGCAACAGACGCTTTAGGTTGAACCGTTTTTACAACAGATTTAGCAACAACAACTTTTTTAACTGTCGGTTTTTTGGCGATTGCTTTTTTAACTACTGTTTTTTTAACTGCAACTTTTTTTATCGCTTTTTTCTTAGGGGCAGCCTTTTTAGCTGCAATCTTTTTTGTGATTTTCTTCGCAGTAACCTTCTTAACCACTTTCTTTTTAGTAGGTGTTTTTTTAGCAATAGCTTTCTTTTTCGCAATCTTTTTTGCGGGGCTCTTTTTTAGTGCCTTCTTTTTAGCAGCTTTTTTTACAGAAGATTTTTTGGTGGCAGTTTTTTTTGCCGCCTTCTTTTTGACGGACTTCTTAGCAGTTTTGCTCATATATTCTTGTGGTCCAATCGACCCTTTTTTACTTTGTTTTATTCCCGATAGCTATCGGGACAGCAAAGATAGTACTTTTGGGGTATGAATACCCTCTTTACCGGTCGCACTCTTATTGAGTTAGACGAAACTACTTCTACCAATACCCATGCCACACAGCTTATAAAGCATGGTAAGACTCCCGAAGGCACGGTAGTTTGGGCACATTTTCAGACCCTGGGTAGAGGACAGTACGGCAATACCTGGGAGGCCAAGAGGGGCAAAAACCTTACCTTTTCATTGGTAATACACCCTATTTTTCTTTCGACCGAAAAGCAATTTTATCTTAGCAAAATTACTTCTTTGGCAGTTTTAGCCATGCTGACAGAATATTTGCCGGCAAGTCAGTATGACATACAAATAAAGTGGCCAAATGACATTTTGGTTAATAAACACAAAATAGCGGGTATATTAATTGAGAACATTTTGCGCGGAAGTTTTGTGCAAAGCAGCGTTATTGGAATAGGGTTGAACGTAAACCAACAAAGTTTTAAGGAAACAAAAAAGGCAGCGACCTCATTATCTATTTTATTAAAAAAGGAGTTTGATTTGAAAACGGTGCTTGAACTTTTCTGCAAACATTTTGAAGCACTTTACCTCAACTTAAAACAAAATAAATTTGAGTGGTTAAATAAATTATATCTCAACAATCTTTTTCGATTTAATGAGTTTGCAAATTATAAAGCTGGAGGAAATATATTTAACGCAAAACTTAGCGCTGTTGAAGAAAGCGGGTTGCTTGTTTTAACAACAGAACAACACGAACAATTGAAATTTAATTTTAAGGAAGTTGAGTTTATTTAGTCCGCTGTAATTGCGAGCAAAGCGAAGCAATCTCATTTAACAAATTATCTTCTTCGTCCACCGCCACCACCTGAATTTCCTCCCCCTCTGTTTCCACCACCGCCATTGTTTCCACCACCACTGCCCATGTTACCTCCACCCATTTGACCTCCACCACCTCTAACTCCACCGGTTTTAGTAGGCCCGTATCTAAGCGATGGAACTTGTTTGATAACCGGTGCTTGTTCCTGCTTAATTGGAGGCTGCTGTTGTTTTGGGGTAAAATTTTGTTTTGGATTTGCACCTTCTTGTTTAACGCCGTTTTTTTGTCGAACAGGTTGGTTGAATTGTGATTGATTGTTCATCTGTTTTCCACCGTGCCTTGGGCCGTACACACTTCCCAAAGAGTTATTTGTTTTTTGAACGTAAGTAGAAGCAACCCTGTGTCCGTAATAGCCATTATGAATTTCACCCATATGGTTATAATGCGAATGCCTGTAATAATTATAATAGCCAAAACCCATCATGCGCTGATGGTAACCATACCAACCATAAGGAACCCAAGGATTCCACCAACCTGGATAATAATCCCAATACCAAGGAGAAATCCAAAAAGCATATTGTGGTCCGTACATATATTGTACACTCGGCCAGCCCCAAACATTTGTTTGAGGCGAATCGTTATAATTATTATTTACTGTAGCAGGAGAATTATTGTTTGTAGTATTGGGCGTTGGGGTTGCATAAACATCATCTACCTCCTCATTATCATTTTGTGATTGCTGTTTAGCTGCCGGTTGAGTTGTTTGCGTAGTAATAGTTTTTGATTGAGTTGTTTGAGCTTGTTCTTGCGGCTCTACGATGTAATCTTTTCCATATAAAGTTTCATCTCCAACAATTTGAACATGTGCAAGATTACCATCTTTTTTTTCTAATTCAATAACAGCCACATCCTGCGATTCTGATTTGCTGACAGGAACTTGCAAAACTAATTCATGCGTATTATTTTTTCCCGATTCTATTACACGAATATAATCAACCTGACCATCATGATTTAAATCGAGGTTATTTACTTTGGTATCGGCAGCGTTTAATTTCTTTTCAAATTCTTCAACGCTGTTAGATTGCTTGAAGATGTTTAATACGGCAGCTAAATCTAAATTATCGCCCGGCAACCCAAGCGAATCTGTGTTAGTTTGCGAATAAGCAATACCATTCGCGCTTATCATTAAGCAAATAGTAATTATTTTAGGTAAAATTTTCATTTGATTGTTTTTACAAATGTAAAATGCTCAAACGCCAATTTATATGATAAGAGATCAGGAATTGTATGACATTAATCACATCATCTTAGTGAAATGTCAAAGAAGAAAATAATTTTTGCTTTAGAAAATGTAAATTTACTTCCTTACAATCTCAGCGCCAATAGCGTTAAGACGTCCGTCAATATTTTGGTAACCGCGATCTATTTGATTAATGTTGAACATGGTGCTTTTTCCTTTGGCACTCATAGCGGCAATTAATAAAGAAACACCTGCGCGTATATCGGGCGATGCCATTTGTATTCCGCGCAATTGTGTTTGTCTGTTCAGCCCCATTACAACTGCGCGGTGCGGATCGCATAAAATAATTTGCGCACCCATATCAATTAGTTTATCTACGAAAAATAAACGGCTCTCAAACATTTTCTGATGTATAAGCACATTGCCTCTTGCTTGTATAGCTGTTACTAATGCAATACTTATTAAATCGGGAGAAAACCCGGGCCAAGGTGCATCTGAAACAGTAAGAATAGAACCGTCAATAAAAGTATCTATTTCGTAATGATCTTGCGCAGGTATATGAATATCATCACCTTTTCTTTCCATCTTTATTCCGAGGCGGGAAAATATTTGGGGCACACATCCTAATCTATCGTAAGCAACATTTTTAATTGTAATATCAGATTGCGTAACGGCTGCCATCCCAATGAAAGAACCTATCTCAATCATGTCGGGTAACAAACGGTGCTTGGTGCCGCCCAATTTTTTTACTCCTTCAATGGTAAGCAAGTTAGAACCAACCCCTGTAATTTTTGCACCCATGCGATTAAGCATATCGCACAATTGTTGTAAGTAAGGTTCAGAGGCTGCATTGTAAATAGTTGTAATTCCCTCCGCTAAAACGGCTGCCATAACGATGTTTGCAGTTCCTGTTACTGATGCTTCATCAAGCAACATGTAACCGCCGCGTAAATTTTTTCCTTCTACTTTATAAATTTCATTTACTTCATCGTAAATAAATTGCGCACCTAACTTTTCAAATCCTAAAAAATGTGTATCAACTCTTCTACGTCCAATTTTATCTCCACCCGGTTTTGGCATATATGCTTTTCCGTATCGAGCAAGCATCGGACCAACAATCATTACTGAACCGCGTAAACTTCCGCCTTTCTTTTTAAACTCAGGCGAAACAATAAAATCTACATTTACATCATCTGCCTGAAAAGTATATTCTTCGTGTCCGGTTTTTTCAACCTTCACACCTAAGTCTTTCAGTAAATCAATAAGTTTAAGAATATCAATAATTGCGGGGATATTGCCAATGGTAACTTTTTCGGCGGTAAGCAAAACGGCACAGATAACTTGCAGTGCTTCATTTTTTGCTCCTTGCGGAATAATTTCTCCTTTAAGATGTTTTCCGCCGGTTACTTCAAAAATAGGCATAGACTATTGTTTGCGTTTAAAATTTTTGTGATGCTTTTTGTGATGCTTTTTGTGAGTATGTCCGCCACTTGGATTTACATTACGTTTAATTAAATCACTTGCATCTGTAAGTTTTTGTCCCTCGTCCATTTTAAGTGCCCCGTCAGATAATTCCATCAGGTGCTGAAAAATAACTTCGTCTAAAACCGAATCCTTGTTCCAGGTTAAGTATGATTTTTTTAACTGCGTAGCTATAATGCGTTTCAGGTAATCTTTTTCCTCTCCCTCTTTAAAATCTTTAGCTTTTTGTATAATTTCTTCTATGAGTTTTCCGTAGTGACGGTATTTTATTTTGCGGCTTGGATAAGAAACTTTTTCGGGCTTGGTAATAAATGTCTCGCGTGATGGTTTTGGATACGGACTATCAACATCCAATTTAAAATCAGAAATTATTAAAAGATGGTCCCAAAGTTTATGTGTAAAATCGGGTACATCGCGCAGGTGCGGATTGAGCTGACCCATAACCTGTATAATTACGCGAGCACATTTGTTACGTTCTTCGCGTGTTTCAAGCGTGCAACAATGGTCTACCATACGCTGTATATTCCTTCCGTATTCCGGAATAATGAGCTTAGGCTGCTGGGTGTTATAATTCATTCCGTTTTCCACAATACAATTTTCATCAAAAATAGGGTTATTTGGGCAATAAATCAAGTTGAAAGTTGTCTGTTATTAGTTATTCATTGAATTCACCAACCGATTAACTGTTAACTGATAACAGTCAACCGATAACTTTTAACCAATAACAATTACCTTTGCCCAATGCAAAAGATACTATTTGTTTGTTTAGGCAATATTTGTCGTTCGCCTGTAGCCGAAGGCATAATGCTGCATTTAATGAAGGAAGGAAAACTGCATAAAGAGTGGCAGGTAGATTCGGCCGGTACAGCGGGTTATCACATTGGCGAGACACCCGACCATCGCACCATTAAAAACGCTAAGAAAAACGGTGTTGATTTGAGTAAACTGAGAGCGAGAAAATTTTCTGTAACAGATTTTGATACTTTCGATAAAATTTATGTGATGGACGAAAGTAATTTTCAAAATGTACTTTCTTTGACTAAAGACGCATCGCATCACCGGAAAATTGACTATTTATTGAATGTTACCCATCCGGCAAAAAATCTCCCTGTACCCGACCCCTATTATGGCAATGAAACCCATTTTGAAGAAGTTTTTCAATTGGTTTACAATGCCTGTAAAAAATTAATTGAAGTCCCTATTAAATAAAAAACTATTTTTAGCTGATGAAATTTAATTGCTTAAAATATTTATTGTCTTGTTTCTTAATTTTTGCTTCCTGCATTTGTCTGGGGCAAAACAAAAAGATAGACTCTTTACTTGCCTATGTAAAAACAGCGAAAGAAGACACCCAGAAAATAAATGCAATTAATAGCTTAAGCAAACAATTTCTAAAAATAAGCGAGTATAAAAAAGCCCTCTCTTACGCAGAAGAGGCGCAAAAATTAGCTGAAAAATTGCTGGTCGATAAAAATTCTCCCTTCCCCAATATTTTAAAAAGAGATATTGCTACTTCCTTTAACAATCAAGGCAACGTTTTTTATTACGAAAGTAATTATGATAAATGTTTGGAGTATTACAATAAAGCCTTAAAATTATACGAAGATATTGATGATAAAAGAGGAATAGCAAATTGCATAAATAATCAGGGACTTATTTATTATACCGAAGGTAATTATACGAGAGCGCTTGATTTATATTCTGATGCGCTTACCATCCGCAAATTAATTAACGATAAACCGGGGATGGCTTCTTCGTATAATAATTTGGCACTTGTTATGGAGCGGCAAGGAAATTATCCGGCATCCTTAGAGTGTCATTTTAAATCGCTTGCCATTTTTGAAGAGCTGAAAGACAATTACGGTCTTGCCAATATCTTAGGTAATATCGGAGCCATTTATTCTAACCAAAATAATAATGAAAAAGCCCTTGAGTATTATTTAAAGGCCTTAAAAATACAGAAAGAAATTTCTAATAAACATGGCATGGCCAATTTATATAATAACCTTGGCATTATATATCTACGGAAAGGAAAATTTGATGAAGCCATGAGTAATAATGAAAAAGGGCTTGATTTAAGAAAAGAAATTGGCGACGAATACGGAATAGCGTTTTCAATGACCAACGCCGGTTCAATTTATTTTTCGCAGAAAAAGTATGAAGCCGCCTTAAAGGAAAATCTTGATGCGCTTGCCATTCGTGAAAAAATAAAAGATAGCCTGGGCATTGCACTTTCACTTAACTCTGTTGGAAATTCTTATTTTAAATTAAAAAACCCTGTAAAGGCAATTGAATACTGTACGAAAGGATTAACAGTAGCAAATAGCATAGGAGAACTTTCCGCTATAGAAGAAGCAGATAAAACCCTCAGCGAAATTTTTGCTTACACAAAGCAGTATGAAAAAGCTTATGGTTATTTTAAAAATTATTTGGCGCTGCGCGATAGTCTTTTAAATGATAAAAGCACCAAAGAAAGTGTACGCGCCGAAATGAATTACGAATTTACGAAGAAAGAAGCCGCCGACAAAGCCGAGCAAGAAAAGAGAGAAACCATTGCCGCTGTTGAGAGCCATAAACAAAAATTAATTCTTTGGGGAGTTACAGGAATATTATTATTGGTATTTATTTTTGCCGTTTTTGCTTATCGTAGTTATTTACAAAAACAAAAAGCTCATACAGAAATATCACAGCAAAAACACATCATTGAAGAAAAACAGAAAGAAATTTTAGACAGCATACAATACGCGCAACGCATACAAAAGGCCATGCTTACTTCGGATACTTATTTCTCATCGCATCTTAAAAATTATTTTACTTTGTACAAACCCAAAGATATTGTAAGCGGAGATTTTTATTGGGCGATAGAACATACAAATAAATTTTATATCGTTACCGGTGATTGCACAGGACATGGCGTTCCGGGGGCTTTTATGAGCCTGATAAACATTTCTATTTTAAATGAATTAATTATTGAAAGAGAAGTCGCTCGTCCGGATTTAATTTTAAATGAAGCGCGGACAAGCATTATTAAAGCACTTAATACAGGTACAAATACAGAGAGTAAAGACGGGATGGATTGTGTGCTCTGCTGTTTTGATTTTAAAAATAACACCCTTGAATATGCCTCCGCAAATAATTCGTTTTATATAATAAGGGAAAAAGAATTAATTGTTTGCAAAGCCGATAAAATGCACGTAGGTATGGGCGAACGAAAAGACCCCTTTACTTACAATAAAATTGAATTGCAGGAAAACGACATTGTGTACACCTTCACTGATGGTTATGCCGACCAGTTTGGCGGAGATAAAGGAAAAAAATTCAAATCTAAACAACAGGAAGAATTGTTACTTTCTATTTGTCATTTATCCATGGAAGAACAAAAAAACATACTTAGTCAGAAATTTGACGGTTGGAAAGGAAAACTTGAACAAGTTGACGACGTACTTGTTATTGGAGTAAAAATCTAAGCTTTGTTAACAGAATTTTAAAATAAATTCTTCTTACAGTCCTTTATTTAAAGCAATTTTACAACAAATAAATAATACTATTTTACTATGAAATTTTTTATTGATACAGCAAACCTGGCACAAATTAAAGAAGCACAAGACCTTGGTGTTTTGGATGGCGTAACAACTAACCCCTCTTTAATGGCCAAAGAAGGCATTAAAGGAGATGCTAATATTAGAAAACATTATCTTGATATTTGCAATATTGTTACCGGCGATGTAAGCGCTGAAGTTCTTGCTGTTGATTTTGCCGGTATGATAAAAGAAGGTGAAGTGCTTGCAGCTTTGCACCCACGCATTGTGGTTAAAATACCAATGATAAAAGAAGGCATTAAAGCCATAAAATATTTTACTGATAAAGGAATTAAAACAAATTGCACGTTGGTTTTCTCTGCCGGGCAAGCTTTATTAGCAGCTAAAGCAGGCGCAACTTATGTTTCTCCGTTTATTGGGAGATTAGATGATGTTAGTACAGATGGACTTCGTTTAATAGATGACATTCGTATTATTTACGATAACTACGGTTACGAAACACAAATTTTAGCTGCCAGCGTGCGTCACCCAATGCATATTATTGATTGTGCTAAATTAGGTGCTGATGTGGCTACTTGTCCGCTAAGCGCCATTCTTGCCTTACTGAACCATCCTTTAACTGATAAAGGTTTGGCTCAGTTTTTAGAGGATGCTAAGAAGTAATTATATCAAAGCAGGTCGCTCGTTAATTTCGTGGTATTTAATTACACCATCTGCAAAATAATGCACTACCATACTTTTTCTTGTAGAAGAAGCATTTGCAATTTTTTCTCCGCCATGTATTAAGTTAGCGTGCCAGATAAGTACATCACCTTTTTTTGCAGTAAATATTTTTTTAGGAATTTTTTTAGTTTGTACAATCTCCCCTATTTTTTCTTCGTATTTTAAATAATTACTGTCGGCACCTACTGTAAAGACATTTCCGCCTCTCTCGTAACCGTCATTTAAAAGATAAGGCAACTTGTGAGAACCCGGATAATAACTAAGTGGGCCGCTATCTTCGGTAATATCTTCTAAGGCAACCCAAATAGCCGCTAAATAGCCAAGCGGGTAAGTCGTCATATGAATAGAATCGCTATGCGCGTGTTGCTCACTGCCTGTAATAAAATTAATTGTTTGAAAAGGCGTGACTTTTTTGCCAAGTATAAAATCTAAAATATCAAGCAGGGATTTTTGCGAGGAAAGTTTTCTTATTAGTTTCGATTTTTTGTTGGCAAACATAATTTTGTTTCCCAATGTAAATTCAATTTCCTTTTCACGAAGAAGTTTTTCAATTTCAGCATTGATAGAATCAATCGTCTCTTCGCTGAAAAATTTGTTTAAAATCAAATACCCATTTTCTTTCCAGCTTAGAATAGCTTCTTTTGTGCTTTCGGGAAAATCGGTTTTACTTATTTTATTTTTAATTTCATCTTTAGAAATATCCTTATCCATCCAGGGAATATCGCCCGGTGCAAGACTCGCAAAATCTTTAGAGGAAATATTCTGAAACAAAAACTTTTTTACACCTGCATCTTTATACGGACCTCGGTTATGCTCTAAATTAGCTGTATGCAAAAGATTATACGCCGAGTAAGTTACTTTAAGCGAACGTAAAAAATCTATAAGTTTAGTATTTGCCATTAAAACTCTACTCTTTATCTGCTGATTGATTCTATGATATCATGTTTGGTAATAATGTGCACTTCACCTAATCTGTCTTTCATCAGCACCGCATTATTTTCTCTGGTAATTAATTTTGATACATCTTCCATCGTTGTATTCATGCTCACAAACGGAAAAGGTTTTTGCATAACTTTATCTACTGTTTCTTTTTTTAGATTATCATTGGCAATGAGTTGAGCAAAAACATGACTATCATTTAATGCGCCCACAAATTCATTTCCTTTCTTAACAGGAATTTGCGAAATATTGTATTTAGATAAAATGGCAACTGCATCTGAAATTTTATCATCAACATTTATAGTCAGTAATTTTTGGCTGCTATGTGAAGAAATTAAATCAATAGCTTTAGGTTTTGTATTATCAAGAAAACCTCGGTCGCGCATCCAATCATCATTGAACATTTTACCTAAATAACGTGTGCCATGATCATGAAAAATAACAACAACAACATCATCCTTTTTAAACATGTGTTTCATTTGTAAAAGCCCCGCCATTGCAGAACCCGCTGAGTTACCTGCTAAAATTGCTTCTTCGCGGGCAATGCGGCGTGTCATTAATGCAGCATCTTTATCTGTGACCTTTTCAAAATGGTCGATGATACTAAAATCAACATTCTTCGGAAGAAAATCTTCGCCTATACCTTCGGTGATGTAAGGATAAATTTCATTCTTATCAAAAATGCCTGTCTCTTTATATTTTTTAAATACAGAACCATACGTATCAATTCCTAAAATTTTTATTTTGGGATTTTTCTCTTTCAAAAATTTTCCGGTACCGCAAATGGTTCCGCCTGTACCAACACCAACAACAAGATGTGTAATTTTTCCATCCGTTTGTTCCCAGATTTCAGGGCCCGTACTTTCGTAATGTGCCTGTGAGTTAGATAAATTATCATACTGATTGGGTTTCCAAGAATTTGGAATTTCATCTACCAAACGAGAAGACACTGAATAATATGAACGCTCATCTTCAGGATCAACGTTAGTTGGACAAACAACCACCTCGGCCCCAAAAGCACGAAGCGCATCAAATTTTTCTTTTGATTGTTTATCGGTTGATGTAAAAACACATTTGTATCCTTTAATAACCGCCGCTATAGCAAGCCCCATACCTGTGTTACCGGAAGTTCCTTCAACAATTGTTCCGCCCGGTTTTAGTCTTCCGTTTTTTTCAGCATCTTCAATCATTTTAATTGCCATTCGGTCTTTGATTGAGTTACCCGGATTAAAAGTTTCAACTTTTGCGAGCACCAAGGCAGGTATATCGGCTGTTATTTTATTAATTTTTACCATGGGTGTGTTACCAATGGTTTCTAAAATATTTTTACAGTATTTCATCATTTTATAATTGGGATTAGAAAGTCAGATTAATTTTTAATAGTCAAAAATAATAATTAAAACCGAGTTAGAATAGTCTACTTTTAAACAGCTTTATTTCATAAAGCTCAAAGCTTCCTCCTCTGTTTTTATCGAAGGAAAATACGCTAATAGCTTACGCAAAACTCGCTCTACTACCGCATCCGGGCAAGAAGCCCCACTGGTTAAAATTATTTTTACTTTATCCTTTTGAGGGATGAAATTTGGAGTATTTAATTTTTTTTGATGCGGGTAATCAAAATGATGAATACATTCTTTGTTTTCAATTTCCTTTTCGGAAGAAATAAAATAAGTTTTAAAATTTTTTTTCAATAACTCAACCAAATGAGAAGTGTTTGAACTGTTGTATCCTCCAACCACAATTGCCATATCGGCATCCGTCTCTAATAAACCATAAGTAGCGTCCTGATTTTCATTGGTAGCATAGCAAAGCGTATCACGTGTATCGGCAAAATGTTGTTTTATGTTTTCCTCGCCGTATTTTTCTTTCATCAATTGCTTAAAGTAATCTGCAATTTCCTGTGTTTCGGTGGCCAACATGGTGGTTTGATTTATTACACCCACTCTTTGCAGGTGTTTATTTACATCAAAGCCCACTGAGAATTTTCCTTTAAATTCTTCTGCAAAATCCTCAGAACTTTTCTTGCCTGTAAAATAATCGCCCAGTTTTTTTGCGTCTTCCAAATCACGAACTACAATAGATTGTCCGTGTTTTTCACTGCGAGAAAATGTTGCACGGGTTTCTTCATGTTTATTTTTTCCATGAATAATAATGGTATAATCTTCTTTACCAATTTGTTCCGATTTTTTCCAGACACGCTCTACAAACGGACAGGTAGTATTGTATTTTTGAGTTTCAATATTTTTTTTGCGAAGTAGTTCTTCAATTTCCAGTGTGGTACCAAAAGCCGGAATGATAACAATATCATCTTTGGTTAAAACATCAAAAGGAATTAACTGGTTTCCATTAGTATCTTGTAAAAACTGAACTCCATTATCAGTTAAATCTTTGTTGACTTCCGGATTATGAATCATCTGACTCAATAAAAAAATTCTTTTGCCGGGATTTTCATCCAATGCTTTAAAAGAAATTTCTATGGCATTTTCTACCCCGTAACAAAAACCAAAATGACGTGCTATATAAAATGCAACGGAACCAAAATCTATTAATGTTGGTGCAGCATTTTGCTTGCGGGGATCTTGTACTCGTTGCCAGACTTTAATTTTGGAAATAAGCGGACTACGGTAAAACTCAGGAATGACAAAAGTCTTCATTAGTTGGCAAATTCTTCAGCCAATAAATTATTTTTTACAGCAAACATTACCACACCGGCTGTATTATTTACATGCAGTTTTTGCATGATGTTTTTTCGATGTGTATTAATTGTATGAAGACTGAGACAAAGTTTATCGGCAATTTGTTTATTTGATAATCCTAAGGCAATATGCTTTATTATTTCAACTTCACGTTCTGAAACAACCAAGCCTTCGCAAGAAATTTTCTTAACGTAAGCAGGTGTAATTTTTATTTCGGTTTCACTCATCAACACATCCACAATTTTTCCACATAAAAATTGGTCACCATTGCGAGTGCTTTCAATTGCTTCGCAAATTTCCTGCTTATCGCAATCTTTCAATAAATAACCTGTAACACCTGAATTTAAAAAAGCAGAAATTTCTTCTTTCGGAAGCATATTTGTTATTGCGAGAATATTCAGGTTTTCAAATTGCTTTTTAAATTCGATAATTTGTTTTGTATTTATGCCAAAAGAAAGTGGATCGATAACTAAAACTTGGGGTTTGTGTTTTTTAATGGCATTTAAAAGTCCTGCATTTTCTGCCACTTCTTCAATAGAAAATATAGGCATATCGCGCAACAAAGATTTTAACCCCTCACGCACTAAAACACTGTCATCTGCTACTAAAATCCTAATCATATTATTTAGACTGATTTTAACTAAGCAAATATACGGAAATTCCTCCTAATAAAAACTGCTGAAAATCAGTTAATTGTTTGATTTTAATAACTCCTTGGCGTTAGAAAGGGCTGCTTCGGTAGGTTTTCCAGTACTTAGCATTTTGGCAATTTCTACCACACGCTCTTCGGCGTTTAATGATTTAATTTCTGATTGCGTTAAATTTTTTACGTCTTGTTTATAGACAAACAAATGTTGTTTCCCTTTTGAGGCAATTTGTGGTAAGTGTGTAATCGCAATAACCTGCATTCTTTTGCCCATAGCAAATAAAATAGTCCCGATTTTATGTGCTACATCTCCTGAAACTCCAGTATCTATTTCATCAAAAATAATAGTAGGCAAAGAAGTTTTTTCTGCCAGATGCGATTTGAGGCAAAGCATTAATCTGGAAAGTTCTCCACCCGAAGCAACCTTATGCAGTTCGCTTAACGGAAGTCCTTTATTGGCAGAAAATAAAAATTGTAACTCGTCGCAACCATAATTAGTGCAAACATCAAGCGCATTGCAATTAATAACCAATTGCGCATTGGGCATACTTAAGCTCGTAAGCATTTTTTGAACGGAAGTTTGTATTGCAGGAATTACCTTTTTTCTTTTATCAGAAAGCATTTTTGCTTTTGCCCAAACATTCTCCTTCAATTTTTTTATTTCGGTTTGTAATTTTTTTATTTCTTCTTCAACAGAATTAAACTGTTGCAACTTTTCTTCTATTTCAGTTTTAATTTTGAGAAGTTCTGTTTCATTCGTAGCGCCATGCTTTTTTAAGAGACGATTAAGCAAATCAAGTTGTGCTGTAATCTCTTCTAATTTTTTCTGATCAAAAGAAACAGCATCATTTGCATTATCTACCTCATCAGAAATATCCTTTAACTCTATATAAACAGAATTTACGCGACTTGTAAGTTCTTCGTAATTTTTTCCGTAGCGGGAAAGTTGGGACAAAGTATTTTTAAGTGCAGCAAGATTTGATAAAATATTTACTTCCCCTCCATCAATACTTAGAGAAGCTTTCGATAAATTTTGTTTGATGAATTCCGCATTATTAAATGTATCAAATTCCTGTTCGAGTTTTTTTAATTGTCCGCCTTGCAAATTAGCTTGCTCCAATTCTTTAAACTGAAATTGAAAATAATCCAAATCCTTTTTTGCTTGTTGTTCAAAAGTTAAAAGCTCTGCTAATTTTTTTTCTTTTTCTTTTAATTGAGTAAAAAAAGAAGCGAATTGTTTTCTTTCTTCCAGGCAATTAGCAAAAGCATCTACCATATTAAAACGGAATGATGCCTGATTCAATAACAAAGTTTCGTGCTGAGAATGCACATCAATTAAAAAACATGAAAGCTGTTTTAAAATATTCAGGTTAACGGGTGTGTCATTTACAAAAGCGCGCGATTTGCCATCCGGAGCAATTTCTCGGCGAATGGTAGTTTCCTTTTCGTAATCCAATTCATTCTCTGTAAAAAATTTCTCAAGCGAATAAGATTCAATTAAAAAAGTTGCTTCAACAATGCATTTCTTTTGTTTGTCGCGTAGTACAGCCATATCAGCACGCTCGCCCAGCACTAAGCCAAGTGCACCAAGCATAATTGACTTACCTGCACCGGTCTCACCGGTTATAACCGTCAACGATTTATCAAAGGAAATAGTTACTTCCTCTAACAGTGCATAATTTTTAATATGTAACCGCTTCAGCATTTAAGGTATAAATGTCGTGAAAATTTAAAGGTAAAAAAAAGAAGATTTCAACAAGGGAATTAAACTACTTCTTTTTTTGCTTTTCTAAAAGGCTGTTTACCTTTTTTAGCAAGCCATATTTCTCACGTAGATTTTCAAACTCCTTTTTAAGTTTTTGGTATTCTTCAGTTGAAACCACTCCTTTTCCTTTTTTTCCGTAAGTTGGAATTGTTTCATTTGCAAAAGAAAGGTTTTCGTTATGATAATATTGAAAAAAATCGCAGTTAAGAGCTTTGGAAAGTTTTCTCAGCATTTCTGTATCAATACTTTTACGCTTGTAAATGCCGTACACGTTTTGCTTAGAGGTATTAATTAATTTCCCAAGCTCTGTTGGACCTATACGAAGTTCTTTTGCCCGGAGCCTTATTCTTTCGCCAATATTTATTGCCATCCCGACAAAGTTCGGCAACACCGCGCTATCAGCAAGTTACTTATAGTATGTTTTATATTTACATAAGTACATTTTTAATTGCCTTTTAGCTGTTTTTTTATTTATCTTTGCTTAATAAGTGATGTTAATACCTCAATAGTATGGCTAGTAAAAAAATTAGAAGTATAAATAAAGCCAGAAGACTGGTTATTTATGAAGATAAAGAATCCGGAACCATTTCCCTTAGACCATGCAGTTGGAGAAACGGTAAATACAAACTAAAACATCTTTCTGTTGGAAAAGCGTTTTCAAAATTTTCAGCTTTTAATGCTGAACTTGGTAAACAGGTAAAAAAATATTTAAATTTCTGCGATTAAAATTTACACTAATTCATCGCCCAACTTCACAAAATCTACTCCGTCAAAATTTCCGGAAGTCATCATTAACAGGTTTTTACCGCTCCATTTAATAGCTTTTAAATAATCTGTTACCTGTTTTGATGCTGTAAAAACTTTTAGTTTATCATCACCAAAAGATTCTTTTACCTGCTCGATTGTAATGGGCTTTAATTTTTTGTGTTCAATAGTATGCGGATTAAAATAAACAATAGCATCATCGGCATGCTTCATACAATCTTTGTATTCTTTCAGAAAATTTTCATTCAGACTACTGAAAGTATGCAACTCCATACAGGCAATTAAAGGGCGGGCAGGAAATTGTTTTTTCATTGCCTCGATAGTAGCTTTTAATTTGGAAGGCGAGTGTGCAAAATCTTTATAAAAAACAAAATCGGCAGTTTGCTTTACCGGTTCTAAACGTTTGGCCGCGCCTGTAAAACTTTGTATGGCAGAATAAAATGTTTCCGAATCAATTCCTAATTTCTCGCAAACTAATCTTGCGCCATTTAAATTCATGAGATTATGATCACCAAATATTTTCAACGGAATTTTTTTTTCGTTATGAATTAAGAATGTTATACCATTCTCAATACAATTTTCCGGAACACCGTAAGGAATTTTTGTAACATCAGCTTGCGTTTTCTCGACTAAATTTTTTAATTCCAAATCTTCCGTACAATACACAAGATTTCCTTTTGGCTCAATGATATGAATAAATTTTTCAAACTGCTCAACGTAATTCTCATACGTTGGAAAAACATTGATATGATCCCATGCAATTCCGCTGATTATAGCAATATGTGGTTTGTATAAATGAAATTTTGGGCGTCTGTCTATTGGAGAGGCCAAATACTCATCACCCTCAAAAACCGCTATGGGAGCTTCTTTGGTGAGTTTTACCATAGTATCAAAGCCCTGCAATTGTGCGCCCACTAAATAATCAAAATCTTTTCCGGCATGTTTTAATACATGTAAAATCATGGAAGTAATCGTTGTTTTACCATGACTACCGCCAACTACCACTCTAATTTTATCTTTTGTTTGTTCGTACATGTACTCCGGGTACGAGAATATTTTTAGTCCGAGTTCTTTTGCCCGAATTAATTCAGGATTATCCGCCCGAGCGTGCATGCCCAAAATAATTGCATCGTATGTTTTATCTAATTTTTCGGGAAACCAACCAAGTTGTTCGGGCAACAAACCTTGTTTTTGTAAACGGGTACGAGAAGGTTCGTTAATTTCATCATCAGAACCTGTTACAATATAACCTTTGTTTTTCATGGCAAGTGCCATGTTATGCATTACACTTCCGCCAATAGCAATTAAATGAATTTTCATCTGCTATAAAGTAACAGGATAATAAAAAGCAATATGTGTGATGAGGGTTATAATTATTCACATATTTTTGTTGAGATATGTTTAGCTACTTTATTATTTACAAACCTTACAAAATGCTTTCGCAGTTTGTACGCATCCCAAAAAAGAGAGTTCTGCTTGATTTGAATTTTGAGTTTCCCCTTGGAACAAATGCCATTGGAAGATTAGATGAAAACAGCGAGGGATTATTGGTGCTTACAAATGACAAACAACTTACTCAGTTACTTCTCAAACCCGAAAATTTACATACACGTGTTTATTGTGTGCAGGTACTGGGAAAAGTTACCGAGGAAGAATTAAAGATTTTAGAAGCCGGGGTTAAAATTCGTCTCAACCCGCTTGACTATTTTACCAAACCCTGCAAAGCAAAAATAATTGAAGCACCGAGTAATTTGGCTCCGCGCGGACATCCCGTAAAACCCGAATTGCCAACTACCTGGATAGAATTAACTTTAACGGAAGGAAAATTTCACCAAATCAGAAAAATGACAGTCGTAGTTGGCCACCAGACTGTGCGATTAATACGTAATGCCATTGAAGACGTTTTGTTAAATGACATGAAACCCGGTGAAGTACGTAAATTACAACGGGAAGAAATTTATGACAAATTGAAAATAAAATTGAATTGAACTTTTTAGTACTTTCGTTTGGCTTTTAAAAGCACTGATTAATTAACCGAAAAGTTTTGCCCTCTATAATCCCATATTTCAACCAAATTTTATTTTTTTCTAAGTGAAAAAAGCAGTTCTACTACTTTTATTCTTTTTAAATTTTACAGGGCAGTCGCAACAACTGAAGCCGTTGCAGTTAATTCTTGCCATGCACGATTCTATAGAAGCAATAAAGACAGTAAGGTTTAAAGTTGTTGCCGTTGAACGCATACAAGGCAATTATGTAAAAGTGGTTTCAGAAAATAAAATACAAACAAAACCCCGGAAACTTTATTTACTTAACAGAGAAAAAAAACTGGAAATTTTATATGTTGAGGGCGTACATAATAACAAGGCGGTTGTAAAACCTAATATTTTTCCGTATTTTACTTTAACGCTTAATCCGCAAGGCAGTTTGATGCGAAAAAACCAACACTATTCAATTAATGAATTAGGCTTTGATTTTATTGGAAAAACAATTGAACTGGCTTTAAGCAAAGAAAAAGAAAACATAGCCAAAAGCATTAGCTATATAGGAATGCAAACCAAAAACGGACATAAGTGCCATTTATTTGTTTACGAGACTGAAAAATTTATTTACACAGATTATATTACGAAAGATAAAGAAACCGTGGCGAGTATTACCGCAAAATTGCATGTAAACGACTATATCATACGGACAAAAAATAATTTATATGGTGAGTTTGGCAATCTGAAGACAGGAACTAAGCTAAAAGTCCCGCTATACTATTGTAAAAAAGCGGTGTTTTATCTCGACGAAAAAACCTTATTACCCGTTAACGTTAGTGTTTTTGACGATATTGGTTTATTGGAAAATTATGATTTTACGGATATCATTCTAAACAAGCCGATTGATCCTAAAGAGTTTACCGAGGATTATAAAGATTATCATTTTTAAATATTTGTGTTGGTTAATTCAAAAAATTTTCTTTAATTTTGGTTTCGCATCAAAAAATTGATACTTGAACCGAAAATTAAGAAATTCAACTAAAACTAATAGATAACTTTATAGATTAACACACAGATAAATCATGCGCCATATTACTCTTACTAAATTTATTATTCTTTTTATTACGTCATTGTTGGTACATGAGGGTGCCTATGCACAGGTGACAACGCAAACCTTTAATTGTACAGGTGCCAATCAAACATTTACAGTCCCGGGTTGTGTTACTTCTATTACTGTTGAAGCATGGGGTGGAGCCGGCGGCGGCGGCGGATGGGATAGTTATCAGGGTAGTCCGGGCGGCGGCGGCGCATACGCAACGAGTGTGATTGCAGTAGTTCCGGGGCAAGTATTAACCGTAATAACAGGTTGTGGCGGAACACAAGGTGGAGCATGTGCGGGAAGTGGTCCCGGTGGACCCGGAGGTTTTGGTTTAGGAAATGGTGGAGTTGGAGGAAATTCTGGTGGTGGTGGTTGTTCGGGCCCTGGTGGTGGTGGTGGTGGTGGTACAGGAATTCAAAATGGAGGAACTATATTACTTGTTGCAGGCGGCGGCGGCGGCGGCGGCGGTGGCGGAAATAATGGTGGCGGTGCTGCAGGCGGCGGCGGCGGCGTAGCCGGAAGTGCCAGCACCAGTGCACCAGGAGGTATTTTAGGAGCTTCAGGTTCTACGATTGGGCTTTCAGGAGCTAGTACAGCTGGAGATGGTGCAGGCGGTGGCGGCGGCGGCGGCGGATTAAATGGCGGCGGCGGCGGTCAAGTTCCGGGTTCAGATAACGGTGGTTCAGGAGGTGCAGGAGGTACAAGCCAGGGAACTACAATAAATAATGGTGCCGGACAAACTCCCGGTAATTCGGGTAGTGCTAATTTATGCGCAGGTTGTGCAGTAGGTGGAATTGGAGCAATTAATGGAGGAGTAGCTACTCCCGGTGCAAACGGAGAAATGGTTATATCGTATACTACCCCGACTACAATTACAGGGACTATTACCAGCACAAGTGGATGTGCCTCGGCTACGGCAACAATTTCAGCTTCCGGTGGAACACCGGGATATACTTATACATGGTCTCCTTCCGGGGGAAATGCAGCTACTACGACAGGTTTAACAGCCGGAAATTATACAGTTAATATTGCAGACGCAAACGGTTGTATGGGAACAGCAACTACAACGATTACATTGCCGCCATCATTTTCTGGTACAATCGCAACCGGTGCCGGCGCTTGCGGTTTAGCAACAGCAACAGTTTCCCCAACAGGAGGTACACCGGGATATACTTATACTTGGTCTCCATCAGGAGGAAATGGAGTAACAGCCAGTTTAGCAAATGGAAATTACACTGTTACAATTACTGATGCTTTGGGATGTACAGGAACAGCAACTACAAGTGTTGTTCTTCCACCCGCATTAACATTAACAGCCGTGCAAACCAATGTAACTTGTAATGGATTAGCTAATGGAAGTGCTACAGCTACAGCTTCAGCCGGAACAGGACCTTATACATACGCATGGGCTCCCGGACCACCACAAATAAGTATTACAGGAATTGCAACCGGACTTTCAGGCGCAACAACCTACACAGTTGGCGTACAAGATGCGGCCGGTTGTCAGGATACACTTTCAATGACAATAACACAACCTGCGGTATTAAATCAAACATTAACTGTTACTACTCCAATTTGTGTCGGTGCAAGTAGTCCTTTTAATGATGCGGTTTCGGGTGGCACTGCCCCTTATACTGTAACATGGAGCAGTGGTGGAAGTTTTGTCGGCGCTGCCGGAACAACAACTGTTAGTCCGATAACAACAACAACTTATTCTGCTTCCGTTCTCGATTTTAATAATTGTGCTAATACTGCAACTGCAACTGTAGTTGTAAATCCTTTACCGGTTATAGCCGTTAATTCTGCATCCATTTGTGTAGGTGGTTCAACTATCCTCAATGCAAATGGAGCAATTAGCTATACATGGTCTCCCGCTACCGGATTAAGTGCAACAAGCGGAAACAGCGTTACTGCAAATCCTGCAGCAACGACAAATTATATTATTACCGGAAGTGATATTAATAATTGCGTAAATACAGGCACAGCTACCGTAACGGTAAATGCCCCACCGGTTATTGTGGTAAACTCTGCAACAATTTGTATCGGAAGTTCAACTACACTTACAGCTTCACTTACATCAGGAGGAGCGGCTACTTATACTTGGTCGCCCACTACAGGATTAAGTTCTACTTCAGGAAGTACTGTTACGGCTAATCCGATTATAACCACTCCCTACACCATAACCGGAAGCAATGGTTGTGTTAGTTCAACAACAGCAACAGTAACAGTAAATCCGTTGCCAACTGTAACAGCAAGCTCCGGTACAATTTGTCCTACTTTTTCAGTCACATTAAATGCCGGAGGTGCTGTAACTTATGTATGGAACACCGGAGCAACTACTCCTTCCGTTACTTTGTCTCCTAATACAACAACAACTTATACAGTTGTTGGTACTGATGCAAATACTTGCTCTTCTTTTACTACTGCCACAATAACTGTACACCCGGCTTTAGTTTTAACGATAGGCGGCAACACTCCAATTTGTCAGGGTGCAACACTAAACCTAACAACAAGTCCGGGCGTGGCGTGGGCATGGCTCGGGCCTCTTGCTTATGCTTCCAATTTACAAAACCCAACTATCATAAACGCTCAACCAAATATGAGCGGAACTTATTCTGTTGCTGCGCAAGATATTAATGGTTGTGCAGATACAGCCTTTATAAACATTACCGTAAACCCTTTACCACTGCCTGTTGCAAGTAATAACAGTGCCATTTGTGCAAATCAAACGCTTAACTTTACGGGAAACAGCCCCGGCGGCGGTACCTATGTTTGGACAGGACCCAACAGTTACAGTGTTACAACACAGAACCCAAGCGTTGCAAATGCACCTGTAGGCATAAGCGGTATATATACACTTACCGTAACCGATTTGAAGAATTGTGTAAATACAGACACAACTTTGGTAATAGTAAATCCATTACCCGCTGTAACTGTTAACTCCGCTACTATATGTATAGGAAGTGCTGCTGTTCTTACTGCAAACAATGCAACAGGCACATATACTTGGACTCCTTCAACAGGTTTAAGTGCAAGTTTAGGAAGCCCCGTTACTGCTACTCCAACAACAACAACTTCTTACAGTGTAACAGGAATTAATCTTACGGGTTGCTCAACTACAGTTTCTTGCACGGTTGTTGTAAATCCATTACCAAACATTATAGTTAACTCAGGTACTATTTGTGCAGGAAAAAATACAACCCTACAGGCATTAGGTGCAAATACATATACATGGAGTCCGGGAACAGGTTTAAACACGACAACGGGTTCATCTGTTACTGCAAGCCCTCCCGCTTCTGCTACGTATGTTGTTACCGGAGCTGATATTCATAATTGTATAAACACAGCTACTTCTTCTGTTCATGTAAATCCATTACCGGTTGTAAATATTAGCCCTCTGGTAACTTCGGGCTGCGAACCTTTGTGTGTTGCTTTTAGTAATGCCAACCCCTCTACTCTTATTTACAAATGGAATTTTGATGATGGCAACACAGATAATATTTCTGCTCCTACGCATTGTTTTTCTAAGGGTACATTTTCGGTAAGTTTACAGGTTACAGATAGCAACGGCTGTGTAAACACTTCCTCTGCCAATGTAATTGCTTTTCCAAAACCACAGGCTAATTTTTATGCCACACCGCAACCAACTACTATACTAGACCCCCTCATACATTTTTATGACGGCACCGGAGGTGGAGCAACCATTGCCACCTGGAACTGGAACTTTGGAGACAACCTCGGCATTTCTCTCACACAAAACCCTTCTTACACTTATCAGGACACAGGAACTTTTGCCGTGCAGTTGGCTGTTATTTCTAACTTAGGTTGCAAAGATTCTATTATCGTTTACGTAACGATTGAAGATGAGTATTTAATCTACGTGCCTAACGCTTTTTCTCCAAATTCTGACGGAACCAATGATGTGTTTATGCCTAAAGGCGAAGGCGTAACAGAATATAAACTGTATGTATACGACCGTTGGGGCAAACTTGTTTTTTCTACAACCGATTTGTTACAGGGATGGGATGGACGTCTTTTAAACAAAGGCAATGATATTGTTCAGGAAGATACCTATGTGTGGAAGATTGAAGCCAAAAATAAAAGAGGCCAACCTAAATTATTAAAAGGCGTAGTGAGTTTGCTTAAATAATTTTTCTTCCTGAATTATTTTTAAACGTAGCGGTTATTTTAATTGCTATTAAAGGGTAATCAAAACTTTAATTATCTCGTTAAAAGCGGCAGAGCGGTTGCAGCAGCAATAGTAGTTGCCAATGCTTCTCCTTCCTTGCTGAAAGGCCAAACAAAAAGTGTTTGTATAGAATATTCTTTACTTATATTTTTTATGGCTTCTACCGTTAAGCGTTTTGCAATTCCTTTTCCACGGTATTCAGGTAATACCATTGCCGAACAAAGATATAAGGCTTCGTATTTTACATTTATCGGGGTTTGATAAAAGAGTTCTTTTTCTGAAATTTCCTTTTTCAAAAATTTTTGCATTAACTCAATTGTAGTAGGTATTAGTAAAATCCAAACAACGGGTCCGTTATCATCATATTCTGAAAGTGTATCGGGATGCATTTGTTGCAAACGTGCAATTACCTCCTCATTTACATCCAGCTGATTGGAGTCTTTTTTTGCAGCAAAAGAATCTTCCGCCAACTGTAACATTCGTTCAAAATTGCTTGGGGGCATACGCTAAAAATCAATATGAATAGTACGAATAAAATTTATTGAGCGAAAAGAACACCTATTTTATTTTCCCTTTTTCTTTTTATACTCCTCGTATAGCTGATGTATAATTCCGTCTGATAAACCAATTTGAGGGACATAAATTTTTTCAATCTCGGCGTGTTTCATGGCGCTTAAAAATATTTTAGCAGCGGGTATAATTACATCCGCCCTATCTGGTTTTAAACCTAAAACAGTAATGCGTTCTTCGTAAGTATAAGAGCTAAGCATGTCATGCATTGATTTTAGTTTATCAAAACTAAGATGCTTATTATCTTTTTTACTGCTCATTTTAAAGAGCTTATTTATGTTTCCGCCTGAGCCAATACCTTGCAGTGGTTTTATATCCTGTGTATTTTTTTTAACCCATTGCTTAAAACCCTCCCACTCGTCTTTTTCAATTTTATTAAACAGCATGCGCAGTGTGCCTACGTTAAAAGATTTTTGCGCCACTACTTTTTTATCGCTTATCAATGTAAGTTCTGTACTTCCCCCGCCCACATCAATATATAAATATGATTTCATTGGGTCGAGCAACTCTTCTACGTGATTAGAAAAAATAGTAGCAGCTTCCGTTTTTCCGTCAATTATTTCAATACTTATTCCACTTTCTTTTTTTACACGTTCAATTACTTCTTTTCCGTTTTTGGCATCGCGCATAGCAGAAGTTGCACAGGCACGGTAGCTTTGTATATCAAAAACTTTCATCAACTCACTATACCCACGCATGGTAGCAATGAGGCGTTCAACTTTTAGTTTACTTATTTCGCCATGCAAAAAAGTGTCTTCGCCCAAACGTATGGGCATGCGTATAAGTTCCTCTTTTTCAAAGTACGTTTTTTCTTTTGTTTCGTAAACATGGTTTATCAGCAGTCTTACAGCGTTAGAACCAATGTCAATAGCGGCAAATATCATATATTAATTGGCTGCAACAGCTTTATGTGTTTGGGTTTGTATTTGCTTATTTTCATTCAATAAATAATTATACACTTCATCCTGGGCTCTTATCTGTGTTTCATTTGCTCTTGGCTTTTTGTATTTATTAGAAAGAGTCTGGTCTAAGATACGCGCCTTTGTGTTACCCGAAAGTTGTATTTGTAATATGTTTTTAAGTATTTTTTGAACATGCTTATCGCGTATGTGAACAGCCACTTCGCAGCGGTGGTCGAGGTTACGCGTCATCCAATCGGCCGAAGAAATATAATATTTTTCCTCTCCGCCATTTGCAAAAACAAAAATACGCATGTGCTCAAGGTATTTATCTACAATACTCACTCCCACAATATTTTCACTAATACCTTTCACTCCGCAAACCAAAGAGCATATACCTCTTATAATTAATTTAATTTTTACTCCCGCCTGAGAGGCCTTGTATAATTTATTGATGATGCTTCTATCAACCAGATTATTTAATTTTAAAATTATGTAGGCCGGTTTACCTGCTTGAGCATTAGCAATTTCTTTATTGATATTTTTTACAAACGTACTACGCATATTAAACGGCGCCACAGCTAATTGTTTGTAGTGACCTGTTTTAAAATTATCTGAAAAAAATTCAAACACCTTACTTACTTCTTTGCAGGTTTTTTTATCAGATGTTAGCAATGTACAATCTGTGTAAATGCGTGCCGATTTTTCGTTAAAATTACCGGTCCCAATATGGGCATACTCAACCGGTTTACCTTTTTCAGTTGCTGTTATTAAAAAAAGTTTGGAGTGTACTTTTAAATTTGGTACCCCATAAATAATGGTAGCGCCTTCTTCCTGTAATTTATTTGCCCAATACAAATTATTTTCTTCATCAAAACGTGCTTGCAATTCAACAACTACGGTAACTTTCTTTCCGTTTTTTACTGCGTTTATTAAGGCATTGGCAATTTTTGAGGAGTCGGCAAGACGATAGACAGTAATTTTTATTTCTTCAACACTCGGACTCATAGAGGCTTCGCGCAAAATAGCAATGATATGATCGAAGGTATGATAAGGATAAGCCAACAATACATCTTGTTTACGAATGGCCTCTAACGAACCCGAATGATAATTTGAAAGTAATTTATGTTCAATAGGTTTTACTTTTTTATACAATAACTCTTTTCTGCCTAAATCCGGAAAATTAATAAAGTCTTTAAAGTTATGGTAGCGGCCACCGGGTATAGGTGCATCTTTTTTAGTGAGATTGATTTTCTTCACTAAAAAATTTTTCATATCATCAGGCAAGGTATCATCAAACACCAACCGTACAGGCAATCCCTTTTTACGTTTTTTTAAACCCTTTGATATTTTATCCACGATATTATGCGATAAATCATTGTCAATATCCAACTCCGCATCACGTGTTAACTTTATGTTGTAGGCATCCAAAGCTTTCATTCCTAAAACAGAAAATATTTCGTCTGTACAAAAACGAATTACATCATCTAAAAGAATAATAAATTGCTTATCACCCTGATCAGGTAGAACACAAAAGCGTGACATAGTTTTAGTAGGTACTTCGATTAATGCGTAATTATAATTTTTTGCGTCTTTCACTTTAAGACGAACAAACAGGTAACTTGATTTATCGCGCAGGGAAGGAAAAGGTTTTGCCTCATCCAAAAGAATAGGAAATAAATTGGATATTACTTTTTGGTGAAAAAAATTACGAACGTAGATCTGTTGTTTTTCATCGAGTTCTTTTTCATTAATAATAAATATTTTTTTTCGCTGAAGTTCCTTCAATAAATCCTGATAAATTTCTTCGAAATTTTTTTGCTGTTCTATTACCCGTTTTAAAATAGTATCTAAAACATCGTTGGGGTTAGCGCCAATTATTGGTATGGCGCGTCTTCCTAAAGGAATCATACGTTTAACAGTAGCAACGCGCACACGATAAAACTCATCACGGTTGTTGGAGTATATAGCTAAAAATTTTACCCGTTCAAGCAAAGGAGTGGTAGGGTCAGCAGCTTCTTGCAAAACTCGTTCATTAAAAGAAAGCCAAGCTACTTCGCGGTTTATATAAGGTAAATTATTCTTTCTCATGTTAGTCTGAATAAATACTGAATTGTTTTATTTGAATTCTTTAGGATAAAGATAAAAATCGTTTATTATTTCTGTGTTTAAAAAATCTTTCCAACTCAATACATCATTATGCAAAGAGGCAATGCCACAGGTTGCAATATTATCCACATCCGAATCTGAAAACTGATTAAAGAATTTGGTAAAACCCGGATTATGGCCGAAGAGAAATGCCGTTTCATTTTCATCCGGAATGGATGTTACAATTGCCTGTAGCGTTTTTACAGAGGCTTCGTAAATTTTTTTATTGATGATAATTTTTTCTATTTCATAATTAAACGCCTTTGCAAATAAAAGTGAGGTGGTATAGGCGCGTATCGCAGGGCTGCTTAACCAATATTGCGGTGGCGCTATTTTTTGGGTTAGTTGTTTAGATAAAATTTGCGCATCAGAATACCCCCGTTCATTTAATGGCCGAAATAAATCGCCTACATTTTCATTTCCCCAATCTGATTTTGCATGACGAACAAGAATAAGTGTTTTCATATGTATAAAATCTGTTTTAAAATTGCCACATGGAATACGCCGTTTGAAAATTTATTTCAGTACTATTTGAGTCCCTACAAACACGGCTATTTCATAGAAACAAAATTTATCTAAAGTTACAATTCTTTCTTTAAAAACTTAGCGGTAAAACTTTCTTTATTTTTTATTATTTCCTCGGGGGTGCCGGTGCAAAGTACTTGCCCGCCGCGCGCACCACCTTCCGGGCCCATATCTATAATGTAATCAGCCATTTTAATAATATCAAGATTATGCTCAATAACCAAAACCGTATTACCGTTCTCTACTAAACGATTAAGCACATCCAATAAAATCCTAATATCCTCAAAGTGCAGGCCTGTTGTGGGTTCATCTAAAATATAGAAAGTCTTCCCCGTATCTTTTTTACTTAGTTCCGTTGCCAGTTTAACTCGCTGAGCCTCTCCCCCACTTAGGGTTGTAGCCTGTTGCCCCAGTGTTATATATCCCAAACCAACATCATGCAGCGTTTTTATTCTTTGATTTATATACGGAATGTTTTCAAAAAATATCACCGCCTGGTCAATGGTCATATTCAGCACATCATTTATTGATTTGCCTTTATAACGAACTTCCAATGTTTCTCTGTTGTAACGTTTCCCTTGGCACTCATCACACAAAACATACACATCGGGTAAAAAATTCATTTCTATTGTTTTCATTCCGGCGCCACCACAGGTTTCGCAACGACCGCCTTTTACGTTGAATGAAAATCTACCGGGCTTGTAACCACGAATAGCGGCCTCGGGAGTAGCAGCAAATAAATTTCTAATATCATCAAATACTTTGGTGTAAGTTGCCGGATTACTGCGTGGCGTTCTGCCAATGGGCGATTGGTCTATTTCAATTATTTTATCCACATGCTCCAGTCCACTGATAGATTTATAAGGAAGTGGTTTTGTTTCTGATTTATAAAAATATTGACTGAGAATTGGATACAATGTTTCGTTTATAAGCGTTGATTTGCCACTGCCCGAAACGCCGGTTACGCCAATAAAACAACCCAAAGGAAATTCGGCCGAAACATTTTTCAAATTATTTCCGCTTGCGCCTTTTAAAATTATTTTTTTGCCGTTTCCTTTTCTTCTTGTTTTGGGAACAGCAATTGTTTTTTTACCAGTAATGTATTCGGTTGTGAGCGTTGGATGTTTTAATAAATTTTTAGGTGTTGAGGCAGCTACAATATTTCCACCATGAATGCCGGCACCCGGGCCAATATCAATAACATAATCAGCGGCTAACATAATTTCTTTATCGTGCTCAACAACAATTATTGAATTACCTGCATCGCGCAAATTTTTCAGTGCTTCAATTAAACGGGCGTTATCTCTTTGATGCAAACCGATACTGGGTTCATCCAAAATATATAGTACACCTACCAACTGAGAACCTATTTGTGTAGCAAGCCGTATGCGTTGTGCTTCTCCACCCGATAAAGAACGTGAACTTAAATTTAAAGAAACATAATCCAAGCCTACTTCCAATAAAAAACCAATACGCGCACGAATTTCTTTTAAAATTTCTTTTGAAATTATTTGTTGATTTTTTGTAAGTCGTTTCTCAATATCCTTAAAAAATAAATTTAACGAAGCAACATCTAATTGTGAAAGTTCTGCAATATTTTTTTTGTCGATTTTAAAATAAAGTGAATCTTTTCTTAAGCGTGTTCCGTTGCATTCCGGACAATTTATTTTATTGGTAAAACCCTGCACCCATCGCTGCATGGCGGGTGATGGATTTTCTTCCGCTTGTTTAATAATAAAATTTGCTATGCCCTCAAACGCTACCGAATACCCCTCAGAACTACCCTCTGTTTTTACTTTAAACAGTTCTTCGCTGCCATATAAAATTATATTTACCGCGTCATCGTCAATTTCTTCAAAGGGTGTCTCAAGTGTAAAACCATAGGTGTTGCCAATAGCTTCCAGTTGTTTAAATATCCAGGTATTTTTATAATCGCCTAATAAAGAGAGTGCTCCTTTTTTTATGGAGAGTTTAGGATTTGTTACAATTTTATTGATATCCACCTCTGAAATTACTCCAAGTCCGTTGCATTTATGGCAAGCGCCATAAGGAGAATTGAACGAAAATAAATTAGGCGCGGGCTCATCATAGGAAACGCCGCTTGTAGGGCACATGAGTAATCTGGAGAAAAATTGAGGCTTAAGTTTAGCATTATTTTTTTCTGAATGTTCCAAAACTAAAATGGTTCCTTTCGCTTGTTTCATTGCTGTTTGAACGGATTGAGTCAACCGTTGACGAATAGCTAAGGATATCTCAAGACGATCGATTACAATTTCTATATCATGAATTTTGTAGCGATCTACCTGCATTTTGGCGGTAATATCTTTTATCTCTCCGTCAATTCTTACTTTAGTAAATCCGGATTTCCTTATTTGCTCAAACAATTCCCTGTAATGTCCTTTACGGCCTTTTACAACAGGAGCCAGAATATTTATTTTCTTCTTGTTATATTTTTCAATGATTAAATTAATTATTTGTTCGTCGGTATAGCGAACCATTTTTTCTCCGGTAACATAAGAAAATGCCTCTCCTGCACGAGCAAAGAGCAAGCGCAGGAAATCATAAATTTCGGTAATGGTACCAACCGTTGAACGCGGATTTTTACTGACTGTTTTTTGTTCGATAGAAATTACAGGGGAAAGTCCGGTTATTTTATCAACCTCAGGACGCTCGAGGGTTCCTAAAAACTGACGTGCATAAGAATTAAATGTTTCTATATAACGGCGTTGTCCTTCTGCATAAATGGTATCGAAAGCCAACGATGATTTACCGCTACCGCTTAAACCGGTAATTACAACCAGTTGATTTCGCGGAATGCTGACATCAATATTTTTAAGATTGTGCGCCCGTGCTCCAATTACCTCTATAAACTCTTCTTCCTTAACGAGGCTGCTCATTTTTCTCTGTATCCTTTTTTAATTGAATAATTGAATCCTGTTTAAAAATTAATGAGTCTGGTTTTATTTCATTTTGCAAAATAGTCGAGTCAATTTTTTCGTTTACTAAAGTTACATCTCCTGTTATTTTTTTTAAATACTCACTTTTAGGAAATCGGATGATGTATGTTTTTCTTTCGGGATTTGAAAGTGTATTAGCCATTAGCCAGGGATTAAAAATTTTCAGAATATCGCTAGTGTAATTTCTTCCTTCGGCAAAGGTCTCCAGGTTTGTTATAGCAGAATCTACTTTTAAAAGTACTGACGGAACATTATAAATATTTCTTCCTCCTGCATGAAATTTTTTTCCGGAATTAATGAAAACAGTTTTTAATGCCAGAATGCGGTAAATGTAAAACGACGTTTCCTTATTCATCATTAAATCATAATAGCTTTTAGAAGGTTGTTTTTTTAACTGTGCTTCTACCCCGCCCATTCCCATATTATAAGCTGCCGCACAAAGTGTCCAATTGCCAAATTTTTTGTGCGCTTCTTTTAAAAACTGACAAGCGGCTTCGGTACTTTTTTCTACATGGTATCGCTCATCTACTTCGGTGTTTACTTCTAATCCGTAACTTTTTGCTGTACTTTCAATAAATTGCCAGAAACCAACAGCTCCTTGCGGAGATACACAATTGGTAAGTCTGCTTTCTGCTAACGCAATATATTTAAAGTCTTCGGGTATTTTATTTCTTTCTAAAATTTTTTCTATTAATGGAAACCATTGAGCCGCACGGTTAAATAAAATATAAGCCGTAGATTTTTCAAAATTTCCACCGGCAAAAACACGCTCCATGTTTTCTTTAATGCTGTAATCGTCTTTCGGAATCAGTTCGCCCGCAAAATGCAAATCTTTTGGGATTTTGAGATTAAAAAGATTTTCTGAAGGTCCGGCGTAATCGGCAGGAATATCTGTAGAAGAAAATAAATATTTTCCGCTTACATAAAGAAAAGAAAAAGCAATAAAAAAACAAACCGGAAGTAGAATAAATTTTATATGTGGTCCGGGCTCCTTCATGGTTTTTTGCGTCTGGTTAAATACAGCAAAAACAAAAATAATGAAACAGGATACATGCTGTAAAGCAAGCTGGTTTCGATAGCGAATTCTTGTTGTGTAATTAACAAAAATGCAAGTAACCCGCCCAATGTATTAATGAATAAGAAAAGTATCGCAATTTTTTTTTCTGTTACTCCATTATAAAATAAGTAATGGGTAGTATGGTCGCGACCGCCAATAAAAGGTGAAGACCCCTTAAGGATACGGTTAATTACAACAATGATGGTATCGGTAATTGGCATTACAAAAACCAAAGACACTATTATAAGATTATGTAATGGATGCATAACAGGAAGGTTATTTTGACCGCTGACAACCGGGACATTCCAACAAGATTCTATTCCGCAGAAAGCTAAAAAAATACCTAAAAACTGACTCCCTGTATCGCCCATATATATTTTAGCAGGATGCCAGTTATAAATTAAAAATCCGAAAAGAGTGCCAATAATCGTAAGTGTAATAAGAGAAACAGGGCTTGTAGCCATTTTAAAATACATGTTTATGTAAAGCGTAAATACGCAAATGGCAATAGCAACAATGGTAGAAATTCCATCCATATTATCTATCATATTAATAGAATTCATAATACCAACCACCCAAAGAAGTGTAAGCGAGTAATTAAGAAATTCGCTTTCAAATGTATTTATTTTAGTTCCTGTGCTTATGAGTATGATGCCACAAAAACACTGGACCATAAATTTAATGAGTGGCTTGGTGTCGAAAGCATCATCGGCAAGTCCCATTAAAAAAGCAAGGGTTAAAGAAAAGAGGAGGCCAATAATTTTTTTACTGGCAAGATAACTATGCGTGCCTTCAGAAAGCAATTCGAGAAAAATAAAAGAAATTAAAAAAATGATGTAGAAAGAAATTCCGCCCAAGGCCGGTTTTGCGGAAGCGCTCCACCTGATTTGTACTCCTTGGTTTCTACGAATGCCTAAGTTTTGAGAAAAATTTAAAAATAATCCGTTAATGAGAATAGAAAAAATAAGTGTGCCGCAAAACAGCAGCGTGTATAATAAAGGTATGTTCGAGAAAAAATTCATTTTTAAAAAGGAGATACAAAATCTTTGAAAGCGATACCTGCTTTATCTTTTTCTGAAAGTATCGGGTTTTCGATTTCCCAATTTATTTTTAAGTCGGCATCGTTCCAAGCCACTGAACCTTCTGATGCTTTGTTATAATAATTTGTGCATTTATAATAAAAAATTGTATTGTCAAGTAAGGTACAAAAGCCATGTGCAAAACCTTCCGGAACCCAGAGCATTGTTTTATTCTGTTCATTTAATTCAATAGAAAAACATTTACCATAGGTAGGCGAATTTTTTCTGATATCTGCAACAACATCCAACGCTGATCCCTTAATTACACGAACTAATTTCCCCTGCGCAAAAGGCGGTGCCTGAAAATGCAAGCCGCGCAATACATTTTTTTGTGATAAGGATTGATTGTCTTGTACGAATTTGCCGTTAAGTCCTGCTTGTTCCAAAATTTGTTCGTTAAAACTTTCAAAAAAATAGCCTCGCTCATCTTCAAAAACTTTTGGCTTTATTACTAAAAGTCCCTCGATAAAAGTTTTTTCTGCAATCATATTTATCTTAACTTACTTTTATTTTTTTAGCAAACAAACTCCACCGTTTGTTCTTTTCAGATTTTTCTTCGTAATACCCATAGTTATTGCCGTAGCCATAGCCGTAGCCATAGCCGTATCCGTAATTATATCCGTAATTTTTACGATTAACATCCACGCTATTAAGAACTACTGAAAGTTTTTTTACACCACTTTCATTTTGCAGACGATCAAGTATTTGTATGTAATTACGTTTTGAATAATCAGCTCTAAAAACGTATATAGGATAATCAGCCTTTGAAATCATACTTATTCCATCTGTAACAAGTCCTATAGGTGGATTATCAATTACAATAAGGTCGTATGTTTTTTTTAATTCCGTCAATACCTCATCCATTGCAGGGCTAATTATTAATTCGGAAGGATTTGGGGGGATAGGGCCGGCGGTAATAAAATCAAGTCCGGGCAAACTACTTTTATTAATACATTCCTCTATTTTATTTTTTCCGATTAAAATAGTGCTCATGCCTTTTTCATTAGTAGTGCCAAAACCTTTGTGAATTTTTGGTTTGCGCATATCTAAATCGAGGATGATAACTTTTTTACCGGAATAGGCAATGATACCGGCTAGGTTAATCGCAACAAAAGTTTTTCCCTCGCCTGATATGGTAGAAGTGAGCGCGATAATTTTTGTTCCGGATTCGTTTGATATAAACTGTAAATTGGTACGCAAACTTCTGAAAGCCTCGGCGATTAATGATTTAGGATTTTTATCCACCACTAATTGAGAAATCGGAATTTCTCTGTCGTATTTTGGCACAATGCCTAAAATACTTACGCCGGCGTGTGTTTGTTTTGTTATCTCGTTCAGCGAATTTATTTCGTTATGAAATAAATACCTTACTATAATAATGAGTAAGCCCAAAATTAAAGCTGTTAAGACAGCAATAAGTAAGGTGTTGCGATGATTGGGAGAAACAGGTACCAGGTTGGCTACACCTTTTTCAAGAACAAATGTTTGCGAAACAAATCCTGCTTTTGAAATAGAGAATTCAGTTTTCTTTTCAAGCAAAAGAGTATAAAATTTTTCATTGATACCAAAGAATCGAAGCAAGCGTGCATATTCCATATCCTTTTCAGGTCGATTAGCATATTTATTTTCGTATTCTCCGGATTTGCTTTTTAAGTCTACCAATTTAGACTTCATTTTTATTCGCAAGGAATTAATTGTTGATATAAGAAGTTCTTTTTGATTTTCAATCTGGTTATTTAATTTTCTAATTTCTACGCTCGTTGGTGTTACCTGAAATAATAAATTTTCCTTTTCTATTAATAGTTTCTGAAGGTTTTCAACTACATCTTTTACATCGCCCTCACCTTGTGTTCCTGTAACAGTAGAGATAAGTTGATACGCATCAATATTTTTATTCTTTTTAATATCTTCCTGAATATTTTCTAAAATTTTTTCTTCCAGCTCAGTTTTTAATACTTGATCTTCAATGTTAGAAAACTTGGCCATGTCTGCCTTAATGCGCTCTTCATTGGTATTATAATTTTTTTCTTTTCTAAAATTCTCGAGCGTGTCTTCTGATTGTTTTAGTTGCGTAAACACGTGATTTAATTGTCCATCAATAAATCCAAGAACGTTTTCGGCACTTTTACTTTCACGTTCAATATCATATTGCTGAAACTCATCCGCAATGGCATTTACAATATCAGCTGCTTTTGCAGGGTTAAAATCACGAATACTTATGCCCACAGTTTTGGCAAGCTCATTTTGCAATTTTATTTCCAGTCGGCTTTGAATATCACTTACAATATAATTTTCATCAAATTTAATAAAGTACATTTTACCAAATTCTTTAGAGCGGGAAGCACTTTCCTCTAACGTAATAGCAGGGTTACGGCTTATTTTAATATCAAACCCCTCACTATTTATCCACTCATCTGTTTTAAACAGAATCGTTATATTATTTTTTGTGTTTTTGTCTTTAAGCTCAATGAGCCCTTTTCTGGCGCCGGTAAACGTAACATAAAATCTTTTGTTATAAAGCTCGTTACTTTTAAAATTAACATGGGCAATAAATGGAGTGGAAAGGTACAGTTCGTTCGATTTGAAAGTTCCTTCATTAAAATAACCAACATACAAATCAAGTTTATTTATAACGCGTTTTAAAAAAACTTTAGAACGTAAAATTTCAATCGCCTCCGCAAGTCCGTTCTGTTCCTCATACGTTTTTGAAATACTTAATACTTTGCTAGCCTGATTATTATTACTTATTTGTACGGTAGATTTTGAGGAATAAACAGGTTGCGCGTAACGAAGGTAGAGATACGCAGTAGTTAATGTAATAGTTAACAGGAGAACAATCCATATTAAACTTCGGCGCGCGATGTATAAGAAAAGCCCCAGTTCAAACTCGCTGCTGAATTTAGTGAGTCGCTCCCGGTATAAGTCAAAATTTTCATTTTTACTGTTAATTTCGCTGCCTATCATTACTACTTATTTTCTTATGTAATATGTATAAATAATAAACCCTGTTGTTATAAGAGAGATATAAGGAAATATTTCGGAAGTTATTCTTTGTCCAACCCTAATACGTGGCTCCACATAAATAATATCATTGGCTTGCACAATTGTATTGCCTTGTTTAAGCCCATCAATAGTAGATAAATCCATTAAATACACTTTTGGTTTAGGGCTGGCTTTTCTTACCAGTTTTACTCTATATGCCCTGCCATCTTCTGTTATTCCGCCTGCAAGAGCTAATGCTTCAAATACTGTTGTATTATTGTTAGCAATGGGTACAACCCTAGCTTGTCCTGCGTTTCCCGGAAAAACAATAACCCGTTTATTAGTTACTTTAAACAGAATATACGGGCCGACATAAAATTCGGTAAATCGTGTTTCAAGCAATTGTTCAGCTTCTCTTACCGTTAATCCTTCCAGTTTCAGTCTGCCAATAAGCGGAAGTTTTACGGAACCATCTAACTCTACAGTTGTTTCAATTGTTGAAGCCGCTAAATTAGTAGTTGTAGTACTTATGTCCACTAATTTAAAACCTTCGTTTGACAAGATTCTGAACGAAATCGCATCAGTAGGCGCAATATGATATTCTTGAGTGGCCATACTGTCACTTACTTTTTCAAATACGTAATTTGGAGGTGTTTTAAGCATTAAACTTGGTCGGAGCACACGACAAGAAGAAAAAGCTGAAATGACAAGAAGGGCTAATAATATTTTTCGCATAAATAGAGTCCTATTATCCTGTAAAGATACTAATTTTTATTTGTTTTTAACCCAGTAAGTTACGGTATAAATTACGCGTATCTTCTACAAGTCGGGTGTAGTGAAAATGCCGCAAAACAAAGTCTTTTCCTTTTTCTGCCATTTGCGCTCTTAGGGAATAATTTTCGGTTAGCAAAAGCAGTTTTTCAAGAAAAGATTTTTCATCATCAACGGCAATTAAAAAGGCGGCTTCGCTGTTCACCGAATTTTCTATCCCACCAATTTTTGTTGTAACAATGGCTCTTGAGGCAGCCTGCGCTTCAATCAAACTTACCGGCGTTCCTTCATTAAAAGAGGTTAAACAAACTATATCACTTCCTGCCAGAGGAAATGACACATCATTTATCCAGGAAGTAAAGGTAATGATTGCCTTTTTTTGCTCTTCAGGCCAGTAACAGTAATCTAAATTCAGGTTTTGTGCTTTTACATATAATTCGTTTCTCAAATTTCCGTCACCAACAATAAAGGCGCGTATTTTTTTTGAAGAATTTTTTTGAAGATGCGCTATTGCCTTTAAAAATAATGTATGATTCTTAACGGGAACCAATCTTCCAATTATAACAATACAAATCTCATCTTCTGCAACCAGGTATTGTTTTCTGAAATCTTTTCGCTTTTCTTCCTGATTTTCCGTAAAACGATTTAAATCAAAACCCAGCGGAATTACCCTAATTTTTTCTTCGGGCACAATTTTATGCTCAACACATAATTCCTCTTTTTGTTTTTCACTAATTGCAATAATGGCGGAAGATTTTTTAGCGAGGTATCGCTCAACTTCCTTGTATATATTGGTTTTTATTTTACCAAAATACGAATGAAAAACATGTCCATGAAAAGTATGAATAATAACCGGTACCTTACAATTGTATGCGGCTAAACGCCCAAGCGCACCCGCTTTTGCAGCATGTGTATGTACAATATCGGGCTTAAATTCTTTAATAATTTTTTTGATGCGATTATACGCTTTTAGGTCATTAAAAAAATTTATTGAACGATTCATTTCTTTTAGCACAAGGGGCTCAATGCCCATTTCCTTAAATATAAACAATGAACTTTCTTCCTCTTCCTCTTTTTCGCCGCCAATTAAAAGTGTTTCAAATTCGGGTGCCAAATATTTTGTGAGATAGGCCACATTGTAAGCCGGACCGCCCAAATTAAATCTGTTTATGATACGAAGTATACGTGGCATTTATAAAATATTTTTCTTGTACCAATGATTAAAAATAAGGACAGACCAAATTACAGAAGTAGCGTCACCGGCATTTGCGCTTAACGATTGCTTTACGAGTTTTTTCAACTCTTCATAATTAAATAAATTTTGTTCTTCAATGAAATTCTTATCCAAACAAAGTTCTTCTACTTTTGTTTTTAAAACCCCTTTCAACCATTGCTGAACGGGTGTTTCAAATCCTTGCTTTTTTCGGTACAATATTTCATCAGGTAATAAATGTCGGCAACTTTCTTTGATGATTTTCTTTTGCATTCTGCCATCAATTTTAGCTGTTGATTTAAGCGAGAAAGCAAATTCAACTAAACGATAATCCAGAAAAGGGTTGCGTATTTCAAGTCCGTGCGCCATGCTCATTCTATCCACTTTAGTTAGCATATCAGACGGTAAAACTAAATTCATGTCAGCCAATAAAATACTATTGTAATCTTCTGCTATAAAACTTTCGTAATGCTTTTTTATTTCCGCAAAATATTTTTTTTCCTTTTCATTCAAATGTACTAATTGCGTCGCATTTTTCTCCTCATAAAAACTTGCCCAGCGCCAATAGCGTTCGTTTGCGTTTAGTTTTGCGCCACTTGAAAAACGTTGCAATTGCCTCGCTTTGTTTGCTAATTTACTATTGCGTGATGATGGAAACAGCTTTGAAATAGCGCTTGAATTTTTTAATAAAAGTGTTTTTGTTTTTTGGTTTCTAACCACCCACTCTGCGCGGTGTTTATTATACCCGGCAAAAAGTTCATCGGCTCCATCGCCCGATAAAACTACTTTTACATGTTTTTTTGTTTTTTGTGAGAGAATGAAAACATTAAAGGCCGAAGAATCTGCAAAAGGTTCATCTATGCTGTTTAAAAAATTATCGAGTTCATTTTCTGCTTCTATTTCACTTAAATGAAAAGTGTGGTGATTGGTTTTATATTTTTTTGCAATCACTTCGGCATAACCCGATTCATCAAAATGTTTGTTGTCTTTAAAACCAATTGAAAAAGTTTGCAGATTTTTATTTTGTTGTGCTGCTAATGCTGTAATTACACTCGAATCAATACCTCCGCTTAAAAAACTTCCTACCGGCACATCCGACACCAATCTTTCTTCTATGGAACTTTCAAGCAGATTTAAAAATATTTTATTTGCGTTTTTTATTTCATTGTACTCCTTCGGAAGTTTTAACAAATAATATTTTTCTTTTTCTACTTTATTATTTTTAATTATCAAACATTCACCCGGTTCAAGTTTATGCACATTTTCAAGTATGCTTAATTTTTCGGGAATATAAGTCAGTTGCAAATAAGTAAATAATGCAGTTTTATTAATGACATTACTTTTAGTAATATTTTTTAGTGTTCGCAACTCTGATGCGCAGGCAAAATAATCTTCGTCCAAATAATAATAAAAAGGTTTTACGCCAAAACGATCGCGTGCTGCAAAAAAAGTATTTGTTTGTTTGTCATGCAAAACAAAAGCAAAAAACCCGTTTATTTTATGTAAAAATTCTTTGCCAAACTCTTTGTATAAATTAATTAAAACCTCAACATCACCTTCGGTATAAAAAACATGGCCTTTGTCTTTTAATTCTTCGCGAAGTTTTTTGTAATTAAAAATTTCGCCGTTGTAAACAATAGTAAATCTGCCATCGTGCGTTGTAAAGGGTTGGTTACTGTCAGCCGATAAATCAATAATACTCAGGCGTGCATGCGCCATAGCAAAATTAGTTGAAATTATATGTTGCTGATTGTCCGGACCGCGATGTTTTAAAAGCATTGCGCATTGTTTTATGCTACTGAAACGTTCCTTTCCTTTATCAGTAAACCCAACTATAGCAGCTATACCACACATAATTCTGTAAATTTATCTAATTTCCTTTATAAAGCATTTGAAAAATAATTTATGAATTCCAACTGTTTCCTATAAATCATTATATTTGTTATCGAACTTTTTTCAACTATGAACAAATTACATCTCTCGTTTTCTGTTTGCTGTCTTTTGATAGTAGGTTCCTGCAAAAAAACGCAAGTAGATAATGAGACCACTTCTTCTACCGACTTTGCATTAATCAGTCAGGAATTTATGCAGATACTGCCTGCTATTAACGAGCGAGCCGTTGCCGAAAAAGGTTTGTACAAATTAGGCAATCCCGGCAATTCACCTTTTTCTGTTTGTCTTATCGATTCCTTAAGCGGAGATACTACGCACGATAATCAAGGCACTTTTACCAATACAATTAATCTTCCGGTTATGTGGCTTCAATATAGTAATTGCACAGGTACCGATGGCAAATTGCGCAATGGCACTATTAAAGTTTCTTTTACCAAAAAATACAATGTAATTGGCTCTTTGGCTACCGCAACCCTCGTTAATTATTCGGTAAACGGAGTATCGTGCCAGGGAACAATAACTAGTACACGTAACTCTGCTAATGCATTTACCTGCAATGTGGTTAATGGTGTTTTTACAAATGGCAGTTGGACTTCTAAATACAGTTGCAGTACAATAGTCACACTTTTTGATAACGGAACGCCAAGTAATATCAGCGATGATTATGTTCAGGTTTTAGGCAATGCAAACGGCACTAACCGGGAGAGTAGAAACTATGATGTAACCATATCTGAATCAGTCAAAAAAAGAACAGATTGTTCGTGGATTTCTCAGGGAATTGTGCGCCTTACACCAACAGGATTGCATACTCGTACAATCGATTTTGGTAATGGAACCTGCGATGATGTGGCTGCCTTTGTAATAGATAGCCAAACCTTTACCATACATATGAGCAAATAAACTTGTATGATTAAAAGTAATTAGTATTTTTGTTACGGAATTTCAAAGGAAACCAAACCCTATGATGTTAGACCTTTTTGATTTTTACGATAAAATGGAGCGGCATAATATCCTGCTTTCATTCAAAGGCGACATCACCTCTGATCTTCTTACCTCTATTTTGCATATCATGGAAAGCAAAATGGATAACATGCAGGAAGAACCTAAAACAAAAAAGAAAGTATATAACGTTTTGGTAGAGTGTCTGCAAAATTTATATCATCACATGGATGAAGCCAAATTGGATGGTACAGAGCGCACCCGTTCTGCCATTTTTATGATTGGCAAACAAGATAATGTGTATACCATTTTTACCGGAAATTATATATTAAACGAAAACGTTAACGGTTTAAAAGGACGTTTAGATGAAGTTAACTCACTTACAAAAGAAGAATTAAAAGATTACTACAAACAAGTTTTAAATAACGGAGAGATGTCGCTTAAAGGTGGCGGAGGTTTAGGAATGATTGATATTGCCCGTAAAACCGGACAAAAACTTCATTACAATTTTCAGCATATCGATAACAAAGTATCTTTCTTCAGTTTAAATATAAAAATAACACCAAACTAATAAATAAGTAGCTATGGAAAAGTTCGCAATCGACGGAACACCTAAAACACCAACCATTCAATTTGATATGGGTTCAGGAGTGTTAGAAATCAAAGGACGTTCAATCCCTGAAAACTCTATTGAGTTTTACAAACCATTGGTAGATAACCTGGAAAAATACTCTTCTAGCCCTAAATCGGCTACTACCGTAAATATTCAGTTAGAGTATTTCAATACCAGCTCATCTAAATGTATTTTAGATGTGTTTAAAAAATTAGAGGCTATCCACAAAGGCGGAAGTTCAGTAACCATCAACTGGCATTACGAAGAAGACGACGAGGATATGTTGGAAGCCGGTGAAGATTATCAGGCTATCATCAATGTGCCATTTAAAATGGTGCAGGTAGAAGAGTAGTTTTTCACTTACATTGTTCATATCTTCTTGGCACTCGGCCTATGCGGCTGGGTGCTTTTTTATTTTTCTATTCCTAACTTCGCAACGTTTTTCTAAGGAAAATTTATGAGTGAAAAAGATAATCATACAAACGACGATAACCACGGAGAAGTAGACAGCATCACCCACGTATCGGGTATGTTTAAAAACTGGTTTATTGATTATGCTTCTTACGTAATTTTAGAACGCGCTGTGCCCGCTATGGAAGACGGCTTTAAACCCGTGCAACGTCGCATCATGCACAGCATGTGGGAATTGGAAGACGGGCGCTATAACAAAGTAGCTAACCTCATTGGCAATACCATGAAGTATCATCCGCATGGCGATGCCAGTATAGGTGATGCATTGGTGCAGATAGGACAAAAAGATTTATTGATAGATTGCCAGGGTAACTGGGGAAATATTTTAACCGGCGATTACGCTGCTGCCCCTCGTTATATAGAAGCACGGCTTTCAAAATTTGCATTAGAAGTTATTTTTAACCCTAAAACAACTAATTGGGGATTAAGTTATGATGGAAGAAACAAAGAACCCATTACATTACCTGTTAAATTTCCTATTTTATTGGCGCATGGAGTTGAAGGCATTGCTGTTGGGTTAGCTTGCAAAATGTTGCCGCATAATTTCAATGAATTAATAGATGCTTCTATTCAAATATTGCGCGGCAGAAAAGCTGTCATCTATCCCGATTTTCCAACAGGGGGTATTGCAGATTGCGATGAATACAAAGACGGGCTACGCGGCGGAAAAATAAAAATTCGTGCGCGCATAAAAGAGTTGAATTCTAAAACGCTTGTTATAAATGAAATTCCCTTCGGCACAACAACAGGTTCTTTAATAGATTCTATTCTTGCCGCAAACGATAAAGGAAAAATAAAAGTAAAAAAAGTAGAAGATAACACCGCTGAGTTTGTTGAGATTTTAATTCACCTTCAACCCGGTATTTCTCCCGACAAAACCATTGATGCCCTTTACGCATTTACCAATTGCGAAATGAGCATCTCGCCAAACGCCTGCGTAATTGAAAACGATAAACCTCGTTTTGTTGGCGTTAGCGAAATTTTAAAAATCTCCACCCATCAGACTTTAGATTTATTAAAGCACGAACTGGAAATTGAAAAATTTGAATTGGAAGAAAAATGGCACTTTGCTTCTTTAGAAAAGATTTTTATTAAAGAAGAAATGTATATCGATTTTAAAAAGCATTCCACCAAAGAAACTTTATTCAAATATTTATACGATTGTTTTGCGCCGCATAAAAAGAAATTAATTCGCGCTATTAACGATGAGGATTTAAATCGCCTTACGCAAATACCGATGATTCGTATCACACGTTTCGACAGCATAAAAGCTGAAGACCACATGAAGGATCTCGATGATAAAATCATTACTGTAAAAAATCATCTTGCACACCTTACCGATTACGCAGTTGAGTATTTTAAAAATCTGAAGAAAAAATACGGAGAAGGAAAAGAACGTAAGACAGAAATAAAACAACTTGATACCATCGTAGCCACACAGGTTATTATGGCTAACGAAAAATTATATGTAAACAGAGCCGAAGGTTTTGTAGGAACAAGTTTAAAGAAAGACGATTTTTTATGCGACTGTTCCGACATTGACGATATTATTGCGTTTACGAAAGAAGGTAAAATGAAAGTGTTTAAGGTGGCTGATAAAGTTTTTGTAGGCAAAGACATTATTCATGTCGCTGTGTTTAAGAAAAACGACGAACGTACTACCTATAATATGATTTATCGCGATGGTCCGAAAGGAATAACCTTCATGAAACGTTTTAACGTGACAGGCGTGACACGCGACAAAGATTACGATTTAGCAAAAGGAACTCCCGGCAGCGAAGTGTTTTGGTTTACTGTAAATCCGCATGGCGAAGCCGAAAAAGTAATTATAAATCTTAGAAAAGTTACCGGTGTTCGTAAATTAGAAATTGATGCTGATTTTGGCGAACTGCAAGTGAAAGGCCGCTCTTCAGTAGGAAATATCATTACCAAATACACCGTAAAAAATGTAATTCTTAAAAAGAAAGGTACCGCCACCATTGCCTCTGAGGATTATTGGTTTGATGATACAGTACATCGTTTAAACAAAGAAGAACGAGGAACTTATCTTGGTAAATTTGCAGGCGATGATAAAATACTTACTCTTACCTCTAAAGGATTTTACAAATTATATACCTACGATTTAATAAACCACTTTGATGAAGACATTGTATTAATTGAAAAATATTACCCGAAACAAGTAGTTACACTTGTTTATTTTGAAGGAGAAAGCAAATCGTATTTCACCAAACGCTTTACACCGGAAAATATTTCCAGTAAAACATTAATTATTACCGAGCACGAAAACTCATTAGTAGAATTGGTTACTATGCATCCTGCTCCAGTTGTTGATGTAGAGTTTGCAAAAGTAAAAGACAAAATTCCTAAGAAGGAAGCAATTAATTTAACAGAGTTTTCTCCTATGGTAAACATGAAAGCCAAAGGAAAAAAACTGAGCGATAAAAAAATTAAGGAAGTCAACCTGCGGGATACTGAAGAAGAAACCGATGAAGAGGAAGAACGCGGAGCTGATGGAAGTTTATCTCCTATGGAACTCCACCGCCGCGCCATGGAAAAAATAAGCCGCTCTGCCGCTCAGGAATTCATGAAAGGCGATAAGGACAAAAAAGATAAGGGCAAGGATGATAAAGGCAAAAAAGGTCAAACTAAGTTGTTTGATTAACTGTATTTCCCTTTCCTGCAGGAAATGCGGAGCATTCGATGCTGCAAATTAAAACAAACAAAAAGCATCAAAGGTAGGATGAGATTGAGCGTTATGCCAATATTTTTTGCGCAAAGCTCACAAAGAAACAAGATGCTGTATTTATTCCCCTCCTTTTTTTCACATAGTGATGCCTATGGCACAAGGCGGGGTGCCCGAAGGGCGGGGTGGTTAAACGAACAGAGTGATTATTCCTTAATCAACTTCATATATCTCCCTTGCGCAAGCACAGTATAAATACCCTCAGAAAATTTACTAATATCAATGGTTGTTGTTTTCTCCCCTTGAGGGGAGATGCCGTAGGCAGAGGGGTGTATTGCTGATTGATAAACTTTCTCTCCTAAAGCATTATAAATAATAATTGCGCCAAGCTCTGTTGCGCTTTGTATCGTTATGTTGTCGGAAGATGGGTTGGGGTAAATATTAATGAAATCATTGACATTCCCATATTTTTCTATACCAACAGCAAGTCCCCCATATTTGGCTACATAGTATTTACCACTTGAATTATCAAAAGTGCCTGCTGAATATATATTGCCGGATGGGTCTGTATTTATTGAGTATATGATACCATTTGCATTTAAGGCATAAGCTCCAAGCCCTAATTGGTATAACTAATAACATTTCTTACACTGCTTACAGGAGAATTGGCCGGAAGCCTGTTGCTTTGGGATATTCAATACTTTTCCTTTGCATTTTTTTAAAACTGCACAAGCGGCATGACTATGAAAGAAATACCCGCCATCGCAAATAAATACCTTGCCCACTTTCTTAGCACTTGTTTTCTTTTTAGTGACAGGTTTTTTTGTTGTGCTTTTTGTTGTCGGTGTTTTTTTTGGCGTTTGTTGCGCACATAAAACCGAAATTCCTGCCATAAATGTAAATGTAAAAAACAGCGTGGTAAAAATTCTTTTTGTATTCATGGTTCAAATGTAAAATAATAATTTAATTTCTAAGCTCCGCAACTGCCTTCTACAGTATCAACAATAGTTAAGTACCATTTGCCGTTTAAAAAAGAAAGATAAAATACCAATCCATGGTTTTTTGCAATTTCGGTAAAGACAACTTTACGTATATGTTTTTCTACACTGTCTTTTTTTATACTATCTTCCTTAGTGTATTTTTCATTTTCGTATTTTGTTCTAAAATCCATAATATCAGAAATGCGGTTGTATTTAGTACTACTATCTGCCACGAAACCAACTTGATTCCATTTCATGGTGCCGCAATCAAACTTAGGAGCAAGGCCATACTTTATAACATGTTTCTTTACTGATGAAGTATCGCTAAAAGGATAGGTTGGCTTGATTGGATTTTTTACATCCAATTTCTTTTCATTTGAAAAAACATCTATAGCCCCGGGGCGTGTGATAATATAAACTCCTGTTTGAGAGTTTATATATTTGTTAATTGCAAAAATATTCTTTTTGGCAAAAGCATTGGCAATTTCGCTACACATTTTTTTAAACTCTGCTTCGGTTTTTTTATTTTGACCTAAAGCGGTGCAACTCGTAATAAGTAAGGCAACAATAGTTATTTGTTTTTTCAATTTCATGGCTCTTATTTCTAAAGGCTAATATAGCTTAATTTTTGTTACCTTTGTTAAGGTATGAAAGGCTTTATTCTTGCTATATTTTTCTCTTTCTCAATTCATGGTATTTCTTTTGCGCAGGATGAAGAAAAAAAAAGTGCTTGTCCCGAACCTGAAAATAAAAAAGCGCTCGACCTCTATAAAAAAGGCATCGATAAAAAAAAGTACAAAAAACCGGAAAGACTTACATTTTTAAATGAAGCCGTAGAACTGGAACCCGATTTTGCCGAAGCTTATATGACTATTGGTAACGAAATTATTGTAAAATGTAAATTAGATAATCTTCCTTTCTCCTCTGCTCGGCCCTATTTTTTAAATGCAATTCGCTCTTGCCCCAAAATACACTCGCAACCCTATTATTATGTTGGTTTCAGTTATTATGAAGATGCTAAAAATGATTCGGCTATAAAATACCTGAATCTTTTCCTGAAGTTTACTGACGATGACGAGAAAAAATTTTCTAAAGATTATCAGTTCGAACAATACCAATCAAAAGAAATGATAAAGTTCGCTAAAAAAGAATCTGAACTTAAAAAGAAAGTAGTGCCATTTGATCCAAAAGTTTTAGTGCCCCTTTCTACAAAAAATAATGAGTACCTGCCTTATATTTCTCCCGACGAAACTATGTTTCTTTTTACACGCTCTATGCCCGATCAAAGTATAGACCGAGTTTATCAAACAGATAGAGAAAAAGAAGTCTTTATGGTTTCCGAAAAACAAAAAGACGGCAAGTATGATGCAGGCAAACCCATGGAATGGCCTTTTAATGAAAATAAAAACGAAGGCGGTGCTTGTTTAACAATTGACAATAAACATTTGTATTACACCATTTTTAAAATGGAAGGCGGCTCTCAGGCCAATGCCGATATTTATTACAGCGATTTAATTGATGGCGCTTGGGGAGAAATAAAAAAAGTGCCCGGCATTAATGAACCTTTATATTGGGATTCTCAACCTTCTGTTTCGGCTGATGGAAACACTATTTATTTTGCAAGCGATCGTCCGGGTGGTTTCGGAAAAGTTGATTTATGGAAAACCGACCGAAATCCGGTTAATCGCCAATGGCAGAAACCGGTTAACCTCGGCCCGAAAATAAATACACCGGGTGTTGAAAAATGCCCGTTCATTCACTCCGATTCCGAAACACTTTATTTTAGCAGCGATGGTTTATTTGGTTTTGGAGGATTAGATATTTTTTTCGTGCGTAAAGACGAAAAAGGAAACTGGAAAGAACCCGAAAATATTGGTTACCCTATTAACACCGAAACTGATGATGCCGGGTTTTTTGTAAGCACCGATGGTTTGTATGGATACTTTTGTTCTGATGGTGGCGTAAAAGTGCGCGGCATAGGAGTAGGCAAATTTGATGTGTATTATTTTGATTTATATAAAGAGGCCCGCCCCGAAGAGGTAACTTTTATGCGCCTGCAAGTTAAACAACCTGATGGAACACCTATAAAAAACGCAGTAGTGGAAATTAAAAATATAAAAACGCACGAAAAAACAACTGCGGTTTACGATTCTACAACCGGACAAGCAGTTGCTGCAATTAATATAAAGAAAAATAAAGAAGGAGTTGTTGTTACTGTTAAGGCTCCTGATTATTCATTCACTTCGCAAAAAATAGAAATTAAAGATGTTACATTTCAAAAACCACCGCAAGCTGTTGAATTGAATGTAGAGATAATTGAAACGGGGAAATCTTTTGTAATAAATAATATTTTGTACGCAACCGGTGCCGCCGATTTATACCCCGAATCGTTTGTAACGCTGGATGAGTTTGCAGAATATTTAAAAACTAATTCCACTTTTAAAATAGAAATACAAGGGCACACCGATAATGTAGGAAAAGAAATTGACAATGTTGCGCTTTCTGAGACGCGTGCCGATAATGTAAAAAAATATTTAGAAACAAAAGGAATTGCCGCAAATAGAGTTACCGCAAAAGGCTACGGAGCAAGCAAACCTATTGGCAATAATGCAACAGTTGACGGGAAAGCAAAAAACAGACGCACAGAATTTTTAATTTTAGAAAAATAAATATACAGGTGAAAAAAAATAAATTCAGTGATTTAAAAAAAGTTGTTACAAAGGCAACAAACATTTCTATCCTAACGCATGTTAGTCCGGATGGAGACGCAATGGGTTCATCTCTTGGTTTATTTCATTACCTGAAAAAGAAAAATAAGAATGTAAAAGTTATTGTCCCCAATTCTTTTCCCGGTTTTTTAGAGTTTTTGCCGGCGAGTAAACAGGTAATTGTATTTGAAGGCAGCGAAGAAAAAGCAAAAAAACAAATTTCAAACTCTGATTTAATTTTTATTTTAGATTTTAATAATTACTCGCGCCTCGAAAAACTTTCTGAACTTTTAAATACTTCCAAAGCACCAAAAATTTTAATTGACCATCATCGTGAACCGGATACTTGTTTTGAATATTATTTTCATGACGAACACGCAAGCTCTACTGCCGAATTGGTTTACGATTTTATTTGTGGAACAGATTCAAAAAATAAAATTGATAAAAATAGTGCCACTTGTTTGTACACAGGCATTATGACCGACACAGGTTCTTTTCGTTTTCCCAGCACAAGCGAAAAAACGTTCCGCATTACCGCCGATTTAATAAAAGTAGGGGCTAACAACTCCGAAATTTATAACAAAGTTTATGACGATTATACCGAACAACGATTAAAATTATTGGGATTTTGTTTGGAGAAACTTACTTTCCTGCACGATTACAATGCGGCATTTATTGCACTGGGAGACGAAGACTTAAAAAGGTTTGATTATAAAAAAGGAGATACGGAAGGGATTGTGAATTATGCACTTTCGGTTAGAGGAATAAGGTTTTCTGCTTTCTTTTCAGAGAAAGACGGAAGCATAAAAATATCTTTTCGCAGCAAAGGAAAATTTGACGTAAATAAATTTGCGCGCGCTCATTTTAACGGCGGAGGACATGTTAACGCGGCAGGAGGAATAAGCAAACTTTCATTACAACAAACCGTAGAAAATTTTTTAAACGCATTGCCACAATATAAAACGGAATTAAATAAATAATGTTATCACGATTAAGAATTAAAAATGCAGAATTAAGAATTAAGAAATTACTCCTTCTTGCTTCTTGCTTCTCAATTCTTGCTTCTTGCTTCTCAATTCTTGCTTCTTGCTCAGAACCCCCTAAGCAAAAACAAATTGAAATAAACGGATCTAAACTGAAAGAAGATGTGATTAAGGCAAACAAGCCGGCCGTAGTAATGGAACAGGATGAAATCAACGCATACATAAAATCGCATGGGTATATTATGCAAAGCAGCGGAACGGGTTTGCGTTATTTATTTATTAAACAAAATCCAAAAGGCAAAAAAATAGAGATCAAAAATGAAATTGAAGTAAATTATAAAGTCTGGTTACTCGATGGTACACTTTGTTATTCGTCCGTTAAAAATGGTCCGAAAATATTTGCTGTAGGAGCAGATAATGTTGAGAGCGGTGTGCACGAAGGCGTTAAGTTGATGAAAGAAGGAGAAAAAGCGCTGTTTATTTTACCGGCTCATTTAGCTTTTAATCTTATTGGAGATAGAGATAAAATTCCGCCCAAATCGGCCGTTGTTTACGAAATTGAAGTCTTAGAAGTAAGATGATGCGAAAACAAACTTCAGCCAAAAAAAGGCAAAGGCACAAAGGTTTTTATATTCTGATTTGTTGCCTCCTACTTCTTATTTCCTGTAAAGAGAAACCAAAAACTTATTCAGGCTTCACAAAACAAAATAATTTTTACTACAAACTTATTTCTATTGGCGACGGGAAAATAAAACCCGATTCCACTCAGACTTTATGGATTGATGTTTCTTGTCGAACACTAAAAGATTCTGTTTTTTGGGACAGCAAACACAATTCATCTCAAAAATTATTTATAAATAAAAATTCCTATTCTTTCGGGGCACTTTTATTCCAATATTCAGTTGGTGATAGTCTACAATATTTAATTCCATCTTTAACTTTTTTTAAAGAATTTATCGGTTACCCGGTCGTAGCTGTCTTCAGCGAGAAAGATTCCTGTGTAAAATTTTCGGTAAAAATTCTGCAGGTTTTAAACCAAGATGAACTGGCTCACATAAAAGACAGTCTTTTTATAGCAACACAACAAAAAAAAACTGAAGAATTTTCGCAAATAATGAATTATGTGACAGCCAATTTTAAAAATTCTATCTCCTTGGCATCTGATGCGTTTATGGAAATAAGCAAAATAACAGCGCTCGATTCCATAAAACCGGGCAAACGCATTAAAATTCGGTATAAAGGCGCGTACTTAGATGGGCGTATAGTGGATTTTACCCCCGATAACAAGCCTTTTGAGTTTGTCATTGGGCAAGAGGGTCAAATTATTGAGGGTTTACGGAGAGCCTTGTATCGCTTAAAAAAGGGTGAAAAAGCAAAAATTATCTTACCTTCGCGCCTTGCTTTTGGCAGCGGTGGTGGTTCTACAGGCAGCATAGCCCCCTACTCACCCCTGTTGTACGAAGTAGAAATTTTAGACGTACGTTGATTTACAATTTGGTTATTTACGATTTATGTATTAAAATAAAAAAATTGTCAATATTAAAAGAATTAATAAAAATAAAAAATATGCAACTGAAAAAACAAATTTTATTCTCTGCAGCAATTATTGTTGCACTAGTATCTTGTAAAAGTGGTGATAGCAGATTCCCCGGATACGAATTAACCGAAACTGGTGCTTTTTTCAAAATGGAAAAAGCCGGTGAAGGAAAAACCGACATAAACAAAGGTGATGTAATTTTTATTCATCATACAATGACTACCGATAAAGATTCGGTTTTGTACGATTACAAAACCATGTCGCAACCGGGTCAACCTTATGCAATGCGTATAGCCCCTTCAGCTTATAAAGGCGATATGTTTGAGATGATGTATAAATTACATGTTGGCGACAGCGCTTCTTTTGCAATGCGGGTTGATTCTATGTTTGAAAAATATTACAAACAACCTATTCCTAAATTTTTGGAGGCAAAAGGATTTATAGTTTATCACGTAAAGGTTGATAGCATATACTCTTCCGCTAAAGTAGAAGAAATTGAAAAGAAAAACCGCGCTATGCAGGAAGCTTATATAGAAAAAGCTAAAAACTCGGAAGACAGCCTGATAAACAAATATCTTACAGATAATAAAATTACCGTAAAACCTACCGAAAGCGGACTTTACATTGTTGTTAAAGAAAAAGGTAAAGGCGCAAAAATTAAAAAAGGCGATAACATAGAAGTAAAATATAAAGGCATGTTTACAGATGGAAGGGTGTTTGATGCTTCTGAAAAAAGTCCTACCCCTGTTGTTTTTCCTATCGGAGTGCAGCAAGTTATTCCCGCATGGGATGAGGCTGTGCTTACCATGAATGTTGGCGCAAAGATTTTATTGGTTACGCCTTCTAAATTAGCTTATGGACCCCGTGGCAATCAACAAGGTATTCCTCCTTTTGCACCTTTAGTTTTCGAAATCGAAGTAATTAATATAAAATCTGATAAGAAATAATATTAATCTTTCCATCAAATAACTATGAAAAAAATAGCAATTTTATTAGTAGCGGTTTCTTCTCTTATTTCATGTAAATCAAAGAAGAATCAAACGCAAAACACAACAGTAATTAAAAAAGAACAAAAACTTTCTACTATGGATAAAGAATTTTTAACAGCGCAGCCGGAAGGCCTTTATGCTAAAATGACCACTAACCGTGGCGATATTTATTTGCAATTAGAATTTGAAAAAACACCTATGACGGTTGCCAACTTTGTTGGTCTGGCAGAAGGAAAAATTAAAAACACAGCAAAAGCCGATGGTGTTCCTTTTTACGACGGTTTAAAATTTCACCGTGTAATTCCTAATTTTATGATTCAAGGTGGAGATCCAATGGGTACCGGTGGGGGTGGACCCGGATATAATTTCCCCGATGAAACAGATACTTCGTTAAAGCATAGCAGTCCCGGTATTTTATCAATGGCAAATGCAGGCCCCGGTACTAATGGCAGCCAGTTTTTTATAACGCATGTGCCAACTCCTTGGTTAGATGGTAAGCATACCATTTTCGGACACGTAATAAAAGGAATAGAGGTTGTTAATGCCGTGCAGCAAGGCGATACAATTAAAACATTACTTATTCTTCGCAAAGGAAAAAAAGCGGAAGCCTTTGATGGAGGAAAAGCATTTGAAGAAGCAAAAACTAACCTGACTAAAAAAGCGGAAGAAAAAACAAAAGCAGAACAAACAGCAATGGATAAAGTTTTAAATGAAAAATATGCCGGTGCAACAACTACAGCAAGCGGCTTACGCTATATTGTAGAAAAAGAAGGAGCAGGTGCTTCACCTCTTGCAACAAATCAGGTTACTGTGCATTACACAGGTACTTTATTAAACGGCACAAAATTTGATAGTTCTGTAGACAGAGGACAACCGGCTACTTTTGGATTAAATCAGGTAATTCCGGGTTGGACAGAAGGTCTGCAATTAATGAAAGTTGGCGGAAAAACTAAATTCATTATTCCTCCGGCACTCGGATATGGTGCTAATGGCGCAGGTGGGGTTATACCTCCAAATGCTTGGTTGGTATTTGATGTTGAATTGCTTGAGATAAAATAAAATGTTGCAACGCCTTAGTACATATTTTTTATTTACAATAGGCATTCTTTTATTTAATTCATGTCGAAAGCAAAACATGTGCGATTGTTTTAAACCTCGCGGAGAAACCATTATAGAAAATCGTACAGTCAACAATTTTACTACACTTCAGGTGTTTGATAAAATAGATGTTTATTTTACACAAGATTCAACAGCCAAAAACTATTCTGTAAAAGTTGTAACAGGCAAGCACCTTATGTCAAGCGTTACAACCGAAGTCAGTAATGGTGTTCTTCAAATAAGAAACCTGAACAAATGTAATTTTGTAAGAGGCAGCCATAACGATGTTACGGTTTATGTTACCTCACCGCCACTAAAAACATTTATACAGGATGGTGTAGGGAATTTATATTCTACCAATACAATTACAGGAGATTCAATAATAATTTACTTACGTAATTCGGGCGATATGCATTTACATGTTAATACAAATCATTTCGCCGGGCACATGCATGGTGTAGGAGATTTATATGTTGATGGCAGCGCACCTGATTTGTATTCCTACTCAGTAGGACAAGGTTTTGTACATGCACAAAATTTATCGACAGTAACTGCTTATATGTATTATAGTTCAAACGGAGAAGCTCATATAAATGTTACCGGAGAGTTAACTGCTGTTTTGCCAAATACAGGTAATGTATATTATTCGGGTAATCCGGGTCTTGTAAAAAAAAGTGGTACAGGCAGCGGAAAACTTATTCATGATTAATGAATTTTTCTAAGAAATACCTTTTGTCTTGCTTCTTATTTCTTGTCTCTTGCCTCTCTTTGTCAGCCCAGGATAAAAAAAAACAAACTGAAGAAGATTATGTAGATACAAATCGTATTCGTTACGAAGACCGAGTTTATAAACCCAACATAAAAAGTATTTTACTTCATGGAGCCGGTTTTATTTTAGCGCCCCCGCAAATTGACTTGGATGGCGGCGAACAACTTGAATTTAGTTTTGATGATTTAGATGGAGATACTAAATATTATTGGTATACACTTGTCCACTGCGATGCCCTATGGAAACCAAGTGATTTAATGCCGCAGGAATACCTCACCAGTTTTTTAGAAGAGCAAATCACCAATTTTTCTTTCTCTTCCGGAACGATGCAAAAATACACGCATTACAGTTGGATATTTCCGAGCAACAATATTAAAATAAACAAATCAGGGAACTACATTCTAAAAGTTTATTTAGATGCCAATAAAGACAAGCTTGTGCTAACAAAACGTTTTATGGTTTATTCAAACAAAATTACAATTACGGGAAATGTACACCAAGGGGCAGGAGCTGATGATTATATGAACAAACAAGAAGTTGATTTCAGTATTTTATATTCCGGATACAATATCATAAATCCCTTTGTAGATTTAAAAGTAGTAATACAACAAAACACCCGTTGGGATAATGCTATTTACGATATAAAACCAATTTTCACAAAACCCAATGAATTAACTTTTGATTACGACGATGGTACAAATTGTTTCAACGGGGGAAATGAGTTTAGAAACGTTAACGTAAAAAATTTAAAATTTGTCACGCAATTTACCAGCAAAATTTATCGTGATTCGCTTCTAACCTGGCACCTCCTTCAAAAACCCGAAGAAGTAAAAACATTTAAAAAATATTGGCAAAATCCGGATATTAACGGGCGCTGTCTTCTTACCGTTGAAGAAAGAGATACGATTACAATTCCCTATGTTTCAGAATATGTAAAAGTTCATTTCTCTATGCCGTATGATTACCCTATGGTTGATGGGAATTTTTATGTGATGGGAAATCTTACGGATAACCACTTTACCAAAGAAAATAGAATGACTTTCAACTATTTTAAAAAAACATACGACTGCGAGCTGTATTTAAAACAGGGTTATTACGATTACCAAATTCTGTTTTTAGAAGACGGTAAATTAGCCGGTGATGAAACTTTAATTGAAGGAAACCATTGGGAAACAGAGAATGATTATACTATTTATGTTTATCATCATCAGATTGGTACTTACTACGACCAACTTATTTGTATAAAAAAGCTAAACTCTATCCGTAAATAATAATCCAACTGATTTCCAAAGAAAAAATTTAACCACATAGAAACATAGTTTTTATAGTTGGTTATTTAGCGCTAAATAACCAACTATAAAAACTATGTTTCTATGTGGTTAAATT